>Ga0210398_10000079_pt1 | contig 123239 bp, 102 predicted proteins | sample IncBWC4OmetaG_FD_161047 | JGI IMG/M metagenome (GOLD analysis project Ga0210398, IMG submission 161047) | Forest soil microbial communities from Barre Woods Harvard Forest LTER site, Petersham, Massachusetts, United States - Inc-BW-C-4-O | ecosystem: Environmental > Terrestrial > Soil >... | reverse complement strand
CTCACCCGAGAACTGTCTCAAGTGGGAGAATGCCCACCCGCAGCCGGGTAAGTATGACTTCACCATCCCGGACCAGTACGTCGCCTTCGGCGAGAAGCATCACATGTTCATCGTCGGCCACAATCTGGTCTGGCATAACCAGACGCCTGCATGGGTCTTCCACGACGACCAAGGCAATCTGCTTACCCGTGACGCGTTGCTGGCTCGCATGAAAGACCATATCGACACGGTCGTCGGCCGCTACAAAGGCCGTATCCAGAGCTGGGATGTCGTCAACGAAGCGCTGAACGAGGACGGAACGCTACGACAATCGATGTGGGAAAAGATCATCGGCGACGATTATCTCGCCAAAGCCTTCGAGTATGCGCACCAAGCCGATCCGCAGGCTCAGCTGAACTACAACGACTACAACCTCGAGAACGAGCCGAAGCGCAGCGGCGCCGTCGCGCTCGTCAGGAAGCTTCAGTCGGAAGGTGCTCCCATCAATGCGGTCGGCCTCCAGGGCCACGACAGCCTCGACGCGCCGACCCTCGACCAGCAGGACGCCACCATCGCCGCTTTCGCCAAACTCGGCGTCAAAGTTGCCGTCACCGAACTCGACATCGACGTTCTGCCCCGCGCCACGCGCCAGCAGACCGCCGACGTGACGCTGAACATCGCGCAGAATCCGGCACTCAACCCCTACACCAACGGTTTGCCGGACTCCGTTCAGCAGCAGCTCGCGAAGCGCTATGCGGATTTGTTCGGTGTCTTCCTCAAACACCGCGGCGTCGTCAATCGGGTCACTTTCTGGGGCGTCACCGACGGCGATTCCTGGCGCAACGACTGGCCGATCCGAGGACGCAGCAGCTACCCGCTCCTTTTCGACCGTGCCGGCCAACCGAAGCCGGCCTTCTACGCCGTAATCCGCGAAGCTACCGAGCAGCACTCATCGCAATAGCGCGGTCTCGCAGCGAAGGCTCGCGCGCCGAGCATCCTACTTCGCCGGAAACTCGAACTGGATCGTCCGAGCCAGACCCTCGCTCAACGAATACGGCGGGACAAACCCCGTCTCTTTCACGCGCTCGGCGCGAAATTGCGTGCTCTCGCAAAACTTGCGAACGCGAATCGCGCTGATCGGAAAGGTTCGTCCCGAAATGCGTGCCACGACATCCAGCAAATGTCCGCCCATCATCGCCAGCGCCTTGGGAAAGCGCGGCGTGCTGCCTGTTTTTCCCAGGCACTTCCGGATGTGCTCCACCAGGGTGATCGTGTCCATGTCCGGCCCATCCACGTAATTGAGAATGTGAATCCCCGGTCCCATCGCAAGCGTGTGCGCCAGGAACGCCGCGACGTTGCCCACATACGCCATCGACTTCACATTCTTCCCCGCTCCCACCATCAGAAATTTTCCACTCGCGATCTGGTGCAGCAGGTTGTAAACATTGCCGCGATTTCCCTCACCGAAAACCACCGTTGGACGCACCATCACCAGCGTCCGCGCCGCGTCTTCCTCGGCCCACGCGCGATAAACCGCCTCCGCCGCGAGCTTCGTCCTGCCGTACGCATTGAAAGGCTCGAAGGGCCCCGCTTCATCCACCGGCTTCGGCTGGAAACCGTAAACCGCCACGCTGCTGGTGAAGACGATCTTCTGAATGCCCGCTTCTCGCGCTGCGAAACACACCTGCCTCGCGCCTTCAACATTCACTTCGTCATAACGCGAAAGCGGCCGCACGTCGTCGCGGTGCACGGCGGCAAGATTGATGATCGCCTGCGCCCCGATTACTGCCTTGCGCAGTGACTCGAGGCTCGTCACATCGCACTTCGTCCACAAATCGGGGAACTCTGCGCTCGGCTGAATATCCCCGATGCGCACTGCCCATCCCTGTTCCTGCAATAGCGGCGTCAGTCTCGTCCCAACAAACCCTGCACCACCGAGAAGAAGTATCAGGCCTTTTCCGGAGCCGACAGTAGATTCGGGACTCGTACCCACATCCGCGATTTTATCCCACGGCATCCACACCCATCGTCATGACAATCGAGATTCACCTCGTGAAAGGTCGGAGGCCGGGTCCAGTCAATGGGCGATTACAATCGTATCTGGCACGCGCAACTAACCTCCCGGAGAAACGCAGAGTGTCGCAGGCAGCAGACATCTTTGAGCGGGCAATTGACGGACATCTGAAGACGATCGCATCTCTGCGCGAACAGATTTCTCTCCTCACCCGGATTGCAGCCGCAATGAGCCGAACCGTGCTCGAAGGGCGCACGATCTTCTGGTGCGGCAATGGCGGGAGCGCCGCCGACGCCCAGCACCTCGCCGCCGAACTGGTTGGGCGCTTTCTTCGGGAACGGCGTGCGCTTCCCTCCATGGCTCTCACCGTCAACAGCTCGGTGGTCACGGCCATTGGTAATGATTACGGTTACGAATACGTCTTCAGCCGTCAGGTTGAGGCACTCGCTGCTCCTGGCGATGTCGTGGTCGGCATCTCCACTTCGGGTAACAGCAAAAACGTCTGTCTCGCTCTCCAGGCCGCGCGAAAGATCGGGGCCTTTACCGTGGCCTTTACCGGTCAGGCGGGCGGAGCGATGGCCGACCTCGCCGATGAGACGCTGCGCATGCCTTCCAGTGAGACCCCGCGTATCCAGGAAGGGCACATCCTCTGTGGTCACATGCTCTGCGATTACATCGAGCAATGTGTTTGCCAGGCAGCAGATCCCGATCGTCGCTGACCACTCCCGTGCCGGCCACCACCGGGCCAGGCTGCAGTCCCCGAGTTCCTACTGCGCGCAATCCAGATCTTCCGGAATGCGAATCTTTGCCTGATCGGGAAACGGCAGCCGGGAGGTCTGCTCAGATCGTTGACTCCCATTTCATCTCGTTGGCTTTGAGCCGCGGATGAGAGACGATCAGGTGCCATACCACCGCCTGAAAGGCCTCAGTATGCGGCGTCACGGTGTCCGCCGAGATCGTGGGGATCATCACCACCGCGTCGGCGACCTGAGCCGTGAACCCACCGTCGCGGCCTACAACGCCGAGAATGGAAGCGCCTTTGCTCTGCGCCAATTCCAGGGCTCGAACGATGTTCATGCTCACATTCTTTTCCCGATTTCCCCCGCCCACGGAAAACACGAAAACTGTATCGCCCTTCCGGATCCGGCTTCCCTGCAGCCATGCCGCAAACGACGTATCCCATCCGTCGTCGTTTACCCGCGCCGTCAGCTCGCTGACGTTATCGGTCGGAGCGTAGCTTTCTATGTCCGCAATCTTCCGGAAATCATTGACCGCATGTGTGGCATTGCCGGCACCGCCTCCAACGCCCAGAAAGAAGAGTCGCCCGCCCGTCTTCCGTGTCTCCAGCAGAACGTCGATCATCTTCTCCAGCTGGTTCTGATCGATCCGCGAGCAAATCTCCGTTGCTTCCCTGAGATATCTGGCTGAATAGTCGTTCACGCTGCCCTCGCCAACTTATCCATTACCCTGTCCAGGGCCGTTTGCCATGAGAGAGGCTCGCCACACTTCGCTGCGATCCTGTGCTTTTGCGACTCAGCCACCCGATGAAGGTGAAAGGTTCGCTCCCCTCTGCGGTGCCCGACTCCATTCTGTCGCATCTGTAGCCGTCGGGTAAAATGACGTGAGGTTCATCGCCGATTCAACGTATGTTCCGCCGCAAATACATCAGACTGTGCCGCAAGTTCCTGGGGAGCATCGTGCGCCCGAAGAGCGGGATCCGGAGCCAGCTGACAAGGGGATGCAAAGTACTCTATCTCATTGTGTCCGGCGGCTTCGAAATCGTTGGTGATACCCTGTTCTTCCTGAAGCGCCGTGACAGTCTGAGAATCCCAAACCCGGGCCGAATCCTCGTGATCAAAGTGGATCAGCTGGGTGATGTTATCTTCTCGTCGCTCCTGATACCAGGAATCAAACGCAAATTCCCACAGGCGCAAATCGATTTTCTGGTTCGTCCGGGAGCAGAAGCCATACTGCGCGGAAATCCAGGCGTAAACGCTGTCTATCAATGGAATAACATTGTTCTCGACCTGCTTCCCGGCAGAGGGCGCCGGACACCCGTTCTTCGGAAGATCAGAGCCAACTGGAGCACTCGTCAGAAGCTCCGCCGTAACGGATACGATGTGGCCATCAATGCCAGAGCCTATCCCCCGAGTTCAAACTTCTTCTGGAAGGGCGTTGCGGGAGCACTAATCGCATTCGACATTTCCGAACAAAGCTTCCTCGCCGATTATTGGGGGCCCTACGATCTGGACGCTGAAGAGTGGAGCAACTACGCAAACCTCCTTGCGCCGCTTGGGATCGACAGCTCATCCGTCGGGGTTTGCGGTGAATTCTACAACTACGATGTACCCAATCCCATGGATGCAAGTCCATATGCCGTGATATCGCCGGTCACCTTCGATCGCGACCGGCAATGGAAAACGGAACACTGGATCAGCCTCATCGCCGCGCTTTCCTCCCGCGGAATCGCAGTAGCGATCACCGGAATGCCGTCGCAACGAGAGTTTCTGGAGAAGCTAGCTTTCTCTGTGAGCCGCGGCGAGATGGTCCGGGTTTTCACCGATCTGCGGCTTCCCCAATTCGGAGCGCTCATGGACCGTGCAGCCATTTTTGTGGGAATCGACTCGTTTCCCGCGCACCTGGCACTCGCGCTGAAAAAACCGGTCCGGCTGCTGGTAAACAGCGACGTGTATTTCCTGAAGGGATACTCGCGGTCCCGTTTTGCATCCGAGGCCAGAAGTATGATTCCTGCAAGTCCTCTGGCAGCATTCTTCGATGCACGTTCCGCTCTTCCGGACGAGATCATAGCCTCCTGCGCAGAGACTCTGAATCAATCGGCGCCGGCTGTGACTGGCCCCTTTGTGGTTCCGACATAAGCCCCCGACGTATGGAAGCAGTTGGCCTGGAATCGTTGCGACAAGCAGCAGGCGCGCCAAATCAGAAGAAACAAAACGGCAGGCAGGATGTTCGGGAGATACTTCCCGCTTTCACGCCATGCCATTCTCACGTTTTCTGGCTCACCCGCGCGCTTTTTTCGTGCTTTCAGCCGCGATCTGCTGCATAACCAGATCCAGGGCCTCTTGCCAGACCAACAACCTCAAGCCGAACCGCGCCTGCAGCTTCGCATTCGACAGTACTGAATTCCTCGGGCGTGTGGCTGGCGTCGGGTATGCACTTGTCGGAATCGCGTTCACTTCCGGCTTTCGCCCGCCCAGCAACTCGGTTGCCCGCGCGAAGATCGCCTCAGCAAACCCGTACCAGCTCGTCGCACCCGAACAGGTCATGTGGTAAAGGCCGGCCCACTCCTGTTCCGATCCGAATTCTCCAGCCAGCACGCCATCCACGATGGTGCGTGTCGCGCGGGCCAATTCCATCGAAGTCGTCGGTGCACCAAACTGATCATCCACCACGCTCAGTTCATCGCGCTCGCGCGCCAGCCGCAGCATCGTCATTAGAAAATTCTTTCCGTGCGGCCCGTAGACCCAGCTGGTGCGAAAGATCAGGTAGCGCCCGCCTGCCTGGCGAATCGCTTCTTCGCCTCCCAGTTTCCCGGCTCCATAGGCGTTCAGCGGATTCGGTGCGTCGGCCTCCGTCCACGGCCCTTCTTTCGAGCCATCGAAGACGTAGTCCGTCGAGTAATGCACCAGGAGCGCCCCCGCCTGCGACGCTTCTTCCGCGAGAATACGTGGCGCGCGCGTGTTGATGGCTGCCGCAATTTCCGGCTCGGATTCCGCGCGATCAACCGCTGTGTAGGCAGCGGAGTTGAGAATAACGTCGGGTCGTACGCTGCGCACGATTGATCGAATCTGATCGGGCACGCGCAGATCGACCACCTCGCGATCGACCGCAACCATGGGATTGGTGCCAGCGAAGCTGCGTTGCAGTTCCATGCCCAGTTGTCCGGTCCCGCCCACGATCAGAATCCGCGGACCGTCGCTCACGCGAAGACCTCGGCATCGCGCAGCTTCGCCCCCTGCGCATCCTTGGCCGAGACCACAGCGATTCCCCCGTCGACCGGCCACGGGATCGCAAGGTCCGGATCGTCCCAGCAAATGGTTCGCTCCCCGGCAGGCGAATAATAGTCCGTCACCTTATACGAAAAGCCGGCCTCTTCGCTCAACACCAGAAAAGCGTGACCGAACCCCTCCGGGATCCACAGCATCTCCCCGCTCTCGCCTGTCAGTTCGACCGCCAGGTGCTTCCCGAAAGTCGAGGAGCTGCGTCGCAGATCGACCGCCACGTCCAGCACCGTTCCATACGCAACGCGAACCAGCTTTCCCTGGGGCTGAACGATCTGATAATGAATCCCGCGCAACACATTTTTTCTCGAGACCGAGAAATTATCCTGCACCCAGCGCGCGGGCAGACCAGCCTCCTCCATCGCGCGCTGATTCCAGGTCTCGATGAACGCGCCCCGATCGTCGCGATAGATTTTTTGGCTCAGCATCAGGACGCCGGACAGCTCCGTTTCCTGAATCTTCATCCGTCCGCCTCGGCTGAGAAATACGGCTCGTGCAGCAGATTCAGCAGATACTGCCCGTATCCGCTCTTGCGAATCGGCTCCGCTAGTGCCTCCAGCTGTTCGGCAGTGACATATCCCAGCCGCCAGGCGATCTCCTCCGGACATGCAATCTTCAGTCCCTGGCGCCGTTCCACGGTCTGGATAAACAGCCCCGCCTCGAACAGCGAATCGTGGGTCCCGGTGTCCAGCCACGCCATACCCCGGCTCATGATCTCCACGTTCAGCCGTCCCGCTTCCAGATAGCGCCGGTTCAGATCGGTGATCTCCAGCTCGCCCCGGGCCGAAGGCTTCAGCGATGACGCAATCTCCACCACGTCTTTGTCGTAGAAGTAAAGCCCCGTGACTGCATATCGGGACCTCGGCCGTTGCGGCTTTTCTTCCAGACTCACGGCCCGCCCCTTGCTGTCGAACTCCACCACCCCGTACCGCTCCGGATCGTGCACCGGATACGCAAAGACGGTCGCGCCGCGCTCCAGGCGCGCAGCCTTCTGCAACTGCCTCGAAAACGACTGCCCGTAGAAAATGTTGTCGCCCAGAACCAGGGCGCTCGCATCATCGCCGATGAAGCTGCGACCGATCAAAAAGGCCTGCGCCAGTCCATCCGGCGAAGGCTGCACGGCGTAGCGGATGTTCATCCCCCATCCGTGTCCGTCCCCCAGCAGGTCAGCAAACCGAGCTGTGTCGTGTGGTGTTGAAATGATCAGAATGTCGCGCAACCCCGCCAGCATCAGGGTGCTGAGTGGGTAGTAAATCATCGGCTTGTCGTACACCGGCAGCAGTTGTTTTGAAACCACGTGCGTCACCGGATACAGGCGCGTCCCCGATCCCCCTGCCAGGATAATCCCCTTCATTGCGCCAAACGCTCCCCGTAATTTTGCTCGATCCACTGCAGGTAGTTGCCGGTGCGGACATTCTCCACCCACTCCGGATTCTCGAGATACCAGCGCACCGTCCGGCGCAACCCGCTTTCAAATTTCTCCGCCGGCTGCCAGTCAAGTTCACGGGCGATCTTGGATGCATCGATGGCGTAGCGGCGATCGTGCCCCGGCCGATCCTTCACAAAGGTAATCAGCTTCCTTCGCGAACCGGCCGGCCCGTCAGGCTGCATCTCGTCGACAAGGTCGCAAATCGTGGTCACCACATCGAGATTCTTTCGCTCGCTGTTGCCGCCGACGTTGTACGTCTCCCCCACACGGCCCCGCTCCAGCACCGCGCGGATCGCCGCACAGTGATCCTTCACAAACAGCCAGTCCCGCACATTGCCCCCATCGCCGTAAACCGGCAGCGGCTTTCCTTCGAGCGCGTTCAGGATCATCAGAGGGATCAGCTTTTCCGGGAACTGAAACGGTCCGTAGTTATTGGAGCAGTTCGTGGTCAGGACCGGCAACCCAAACGTGTGGTGATAGGCCCGCACCAGATGGTCCGAGCCTGCTTTGGAGGCGGCATAGGGGCTGTTCGGAGCAAAGGCTGTCGTCTCCGAGAACGCGGGATCCGCAGCTCCCAGGGTTCCATACACTTCATCGGTCGAAACATGCAGGAAACGAAATTTTCGCTTTGCCTCGTCGTCCAGTCCGCTCCAGTACTTTTTCGCCTCTTCCAGCAAGGTGAACGTGCCCTGAATATTGGTGCGGATGAACGCATCCGGAGCGACAATCGATCGATCGACATGGCTCTCCGCCGCAAAATGCACGATGGCCCGCGGAGAATGCTCGCGCAGCAGCGTGCCCACCAAAGCTGCATCGCAGATATCGCCGCGGACCAGCTGGTGCCGGCTGTCGTTCCGAAGCGCGTCCAGGCTGGCTGGATTCCCCGCGTACGTCAGCAGATCGAGGTTGAGAACAGGCGAGCCAACCGCCTCCGCCCAGCCCAGCACGAAGTTCGCGCCGATGAAGCCTGCCCCGCCTGTGACCAGAATTGTCTTTTCGTCCGCCATAATCTGATGGGAGGTCTCCCGTCTCTGTAATGGTAAAGAGACAATAATTTCGAGGGGAGCCGTCTTTCCGGAGAATTCGAAATGAATCGTACAGGCCGGCCCTTCACGGAGAGAATACCGCACTCCTTTGCTATTCTGAGTTCAGCTTTCCTGTGACAATCCGGAGGCGCAGCATTCGCCCCATTCAGGGCTGCCGTTCGGCACAGAATCCATTCCGTGAAGCGCCTCCGGTTCACTGTCGTCAAGAATGCGTTGGCCAACATTGTCCGCGGTGGCGCTTCGGCCATTGTCGCACTGGCGCTACCGCATTTTCTTACCCATACTCTCAGCGTCGATCGATTTGCAGCATGGGTACTGATGCTGCAAATTGCTGCCTACTCCAACTACCTTGACTTCGGCATCCAGACGGCCATCGCGCGCTTTGTCGCACAGGCAACGGAGAGGGGCGACGAGGAGCGGCGGGACCGGATGGTCAGCACCGCGCTGGCGTTTCTCGTCCTGGCCGGCGCCTTCGCCCTCCTGATCTCCGCGCTGGTGGCCTGGAACATCCCGCACCTGTTCCCCGGCTCGCCCCTCCAACTGATCGGCGAGTTGCGCGGCGGTGTCATGGTACTGTCTACCGGCGCGGCCATCCTTCTTCCGCTCTCGACCTTCACCGGGATTCTGATTGGACTTCACCGCAACGAGTATCCCGCGCTGGCCATCGGAACAACTCGCCTGCTGGGGGCCGGAGCCGTGCTGGTGGTGATTCACTTCACCACCTCGCTGGTCTGGCTTGCCTGCTGCATCGCCGGATTCAACCTGCTTGGAGGCCTGCTGCAGTTTCGCTTTTGCAGACGCCTGCTGCCGGGCATGAGGATCAGGCTGGCGCGCGTCACCGGAATTATGGCGCGCGAGCTGGTGCATTACTGTATCGGGCTCACCGCGTTCAGCTTCGGCATGCTCCTCGTAGGCGGGCTCGACCTTACCGTTGTCGGATATTTCTCCTTCGGCAATACTGGCTACTACGCGATTGCGGCAACAGCGATCACCTTCATGGTCGGTCTCAGCGGATCGGTCTACTCCGCCCTGATGACGCCACTGGCAGTGCTGCAGGAGCGTGGCGACCATGAGCTGATCCAAAGTCTCATCCTGAGCAGCACAAGGATGGGGAGCTACGCCAGCCTCGCGCTGATCGTGCTGGTACTCGTGGCCGGCAGGCCCCTGCTGACCCTATGGGTAGGACAGGATTATGCGCAGCATGCCCTGCCGATCCTCGAAATCCTGCTCTGGGCCCAGGCGTTTCGCCTCACCGGCAGCGCCTACTCGGTCGCCCTCGTAGCCACAGCGCAGCAGAACTACGGTATATCCGCGGCGCTCGCGGAAGGCAGCACCAATCTCGCCGCCAGCATTCTTGGAGCGCACTTCCTCGGTCCCATCGGAGTGGCATGGGGAACCCTGGCTGGGGCATTTTGCGGCATTCTCTGGCTGGTCCTGCACGTCATGACCAGAGTCAGGGAAGTGCCGGTGCATCGGCTCGCCTTCATCCGCGAGGCCTTTCTTCGCCCTGCTTTCTGCCTGCTTCCCGTTCTCGCCTATGCCGTTCTTCGGACACGACCGCACCTCCGGCTCACGGAGGCAGGCGCCGCGACTCTGGCTTTGCTGTTAACGGCACTCCTGTTGTTCCGTTTCGGGCAGATCCCCCGATTCTCCATCACCCGAACCGCTCGCTGACTACCGCCGTGATATTGTGACCCTGACAAAGACATGAAGATTCTGATTACGGGCGGCGCAGGATTTATCGGCGTCCATCTTACCCGGCACCTGCTCGCTCACGGCCATTCGATTACCGTTCTCGATAATTTCCTCCCTCAGGTGCATGGGGAAAAGAAACAGCTGCCGGCCGACCTCGCGTCGCATGTCCGCCTTGTGCCCGGCGACGTCGCGGATGAGACGGCCATGCGCACCGCGCTGGATGGCGTGGAATGTGTCGTCCACCTGGCCGCAGAGACGGGCACAGGCCAGTCCATGTATCAGATAACGCGCTACGGCCACACCAATCTCATGGGCACCAGCACGCTCTTCAATTTGCTGGTCGGCGGAGCCGCAGGCAAAGTTGAGCGCGTGGTCGTGGCATCTTCCCGGGCGATCTACGGCGAAGGAGCTTATCATTGCGACAACCATGGGTTGGTGTATCCGTCCCCTCGCAGCACGGCGGATAAGAAACGGAACCTGTTCGACCCGCTTTGCCCGCTCTGCGGCGAGGGCTGTATTTCGGTACCCACTCCGGAAACCGCTCCGCTCAGTCCTTCCTCCTGGTATGGGCTGACCAAGCAGGTGCAGGAGCAGATGACGCTGATGTTCGCGCAGGTGCTGGGCTTTCCCGCCTTCGCCTTGCGGTACCAAAACGTCTATGGACCCGGGCAGTCCCTCAGCAATCCCTACACCGGCATCCTTGCGGTGTTTTCCAATCTCGCCCGCGAAGGAAAGCCCATCCAGATCTTCGAGGACGGGCAGGAGAGCCGCGACTTTGTCTTCATTGACGATGTGGTGCAGGCAACGGCAGCAGCGATCCAGTCGCCTCAAGCCGGTGGCCATTCACTGAACGTCGGCTCCGGAAAACGGACGAGCGTGCTCGACGTGGCGCGGGGCATCAACGCTTTTTATGGCGGACGGTCCACAGTCGCAGTCACAGGCGCATTTCGCGAGGGAGACATTCGGCATGGTCTCGCTGACCTGACAGAGGCCGCGCGGCTTCTCGACTACAGGCCGGGGTGGCAGTTTACCGACGGACTGAGGCGCTTTCTTGCGTGGGCGTCGGACTCAAGCCCGGATAGTACCGGCTACGAGAGTTCGCTGGCTGAGATGCGCGCCAGAGGCCTCCTGCGCGACTGAGAACCATCCGCGGCCCCGCTGGCCGCCTGTGTTGCAGCTATACTGGACCCAACGATCAACATTGCGCGTGTGCCCTGTCATTGTGGGCGCCATGACAACAGGCGATATCTGGTATGGCGGTAACTCCGATAGGCTGGGTGCTGATTCCTCTGGGGCTGGTTCTGTTCTTCTTCCGTCCCCGATGGCTCTACGTCCTGACCATCTTCTTCGTCCCGTTTTCGGCGACGGCCGTCATCAATCGCGGAACCGGGGATTCCGCATCCGGTTTTTCTCCCTACCTCTTCTACGGTTTTCTCATGTTGCTGCGCGAGTGCCTGAATCTCCTCCTGCAGCAACTCAGATTCCGGTTTGCGCGGCCGCTGCGGCAACCGCTTTATCTCCTGATGGGCTTTGTCCTGGTTTGCCTGGCCTCTCTCGTCATGCCTATGCTGATTGGTGGACGTCTCCAGATCATGGACCGCCCGACGATCGAATACGATCTGGTCCCGCTTCAGTACAGCGTGCAGACGGTTAATCACGCTCTCAGCCTGATCTTTGATGCCGTTGTCGCCGCCGTGATCGCGCATCGCAGTCTCAACGTAAAGCAGTTCTATTCGACCGTCCGAATCTATTTCATCTCCGGGATCTTTGTCTGCCTGTGGGGCTGGATGCAGTTTGTGTGCTACCTTGTCGGCGTCCACTATCCAGCGGCCGTTTTCAATAACAACGCGTCGCCCTACGCGCTCGGGTATGAATCGGTGCTCGAGTCGCTCGGCGTGGTCCGCGTCTCCTCTGTGGCGCTCGAGCCCAGCTTCCTGTCGCGGGTGCTGGTGGGAATGTTGGCCATTTGCGTCGTGGCAATCTACCGCAGGACGCCCATCTTCAACAGGCGTTTCGATTACTTCATTCTCGTGCTGGTCGGGTCAACCATTGTCATCACGACAGCCTCGACCGGATATGTGGGCACTGTCATGCTGCTCGCTCTGCTGCCCTTGCTGCCCTCCGAGCGCAGAGGCTCCAAAGTCGCCCTCGTCGCTTCCGTATTCGCGGTCCTTGCCGCCCTCCTCACCGCCTACTTCACCATTCCCGCCGTTGCCGATTTGCTGAACTCCCAGCTTTTCAACAAGGCAGAAGCCGGTTCGGTTGTGGAACGCGCCGTCATTATCTCCAACGATTTCCAGTACTTTCTTCAGTACCCGATCCTCGGCATCGGTTGGGACTGCGCTCCGACCCACGATGTGATTGTGGGGCTTCTGGCCAATTGCGGCGTCTGCGGGGTTGCTGCCTTCGGCCTGTTCATCGGGGGTATGATCTTCGCACTCCGCAAGTCCTCCACCCTTACAGTAGCCGGCGAACGGCCCGGGGGACCTCCGGTGCTGATGCTCCTCACGCTGACCATTACCTGTGGTGTCTACATCATCAGCGGGGGAATCGAAACACCGGACTTCTGGATGATTCTTGCCCTCTCCATCGCCGCCGTGGGTATCGGCTACAACTTCCGGCGGCGGGTAACAGCGGCCTCGCTCCAGCCATCGAGCGTACAAGCGGGTTGATATCATTGGGCAGAGAAACCCCGAAAATTGGGTGTCGATCATGATGGGTAAGGTCGGAGTCGTCACTGTTACTTACAACAGCGCGACCGTGCTGGAGGAGTTCCTCGATTCCCTGGCGTCTCAGACCCATTCGTCTCTTGTGCTTTACGCCATCGACAACGCCTCGCGCGATGCGAGCGTCGCGATGTTGCGGCAGCGCTCCGGCATCGCTGTTGTCGTCATCGCCAATGAGCAAAACCTTGGCGTCGCCGAAGCCAACAATCAGGGAATTCGCGCCGCTCTCGACGACGGCTGCGAATATGTCCTGTTGCTGAACAACGACACGGTTTTCCCCGCCAACATGATCGCCGAGCTCATCGCGGGACTCGACACTCATCATTGCGAATTGACGACCGCCAGAATGTACTATCACGATCATCCGGACAGGATCTGGTGTGCCGGCGGGCGGATTTCGCCATGGCGCGCTTACGACGTGGTTCACGATGGCGCTGACCAGGCCGACCATGGCCAGTTCGATGCCCCACGTGCCGTGGAATACACACCCACCTGCTGCCTCATGGCCCGGCGAAGCGTCTTCGAACAGGTCGGATTGATGGACGACCGCTACTTCGTCTATGTTGACGACGTGGACTTTCTCTATCGCTGCCGCAAACACGGCCTGTCCCTTTGGTATATTCCGAGCGCGCGACTGTGGCACAAAGTGAGCTCTCTCACCACGACGGTTTCGAATTTTACCCTTCGCTACTGCACGCGCAACCGGGTGTACTTCCTTCGCAAGCATCTGCCCTATCCCCTCGCCCTGGGGCTTTACCTCGGGGTCCAGCTACGCTCTCTGCTGACCCTGGTGCTTCTGCACAATTCGTGGGCGAAGTTCCTGGTGCGCTTTCGAGCTGCGCGCGAGGGCTGGCGGCTTGCCAGTCAGATTTCGCATGCAGCCAGTTAAACTCCGGACAGCTTTGTACTGATGGGAAAGCCCTACAGCATCTTCATCAATGGCGGATTTCTGGCCCAGCCGCTGACCGGCGTCCAGCGCTATGCCTGGGAGTTGACGCAACGCCTGCTCAAAACCGCCGAGGCCGATCCGGACATGCCTCCCGTCACCGTCGTGCGTCCAGCCGCGGGCACGCGCGGAATGGTTCGCGGGAACTTATGGGAGCAGACAACTCTCTGCCTGCGCGCTCGCAACGGTATCCTCTTCAGCCCCGGCAATCTGGGCCCGTGGCTCCATCCGCGTCATATCGTCACCATGCATGACATGCGCTCTTTCAGTACTGAACATGCGGAGTCGCTCCCAGCCCGTTCCAGACTTTGGCATAACGCCACGTTTTCCGTGCTCGGCAAAACGGCGCGACGAATTCTCACCGATTCACATTACTCGCTGACTTGTATCTGCGATCACCTCCACGTCTCGGAGCAAAGGGTGCAGGTCGTCTATCCCGGCGCCGATCACGTTCTTGCTTTCGGACAGGATGACGCCGTGCTGGAGAAGCTTGGGTTGTCGCCCCGCGGGTATGTATTGGCCGTCGGTTCCCTCTACCCGCATAAGAATCTCCGCATCCTCCACAGTCTTGACTGGGCGAAATATAATCTGAAGCTCTGCATTGTGGGAGAGTCCCCCAACACACGGGCTGCGGCATTTCAGCGCGTCCTTGAGGAGGCGCGTACGCAACCCGCGAGCATCTGCTACACCGGCCGCCGTTCCGACGCAGAACTGCGCGCCCTCTATAGCGCGGCGTTTGCCTTCGCGTTTCCCTCGCTCTATGAGGGATTCGGCTTTCCGCCGCTTGAGGCAATGTACTGTGGCGCTCCGGTTTTGGCTTCCGACCGCACCTCGATTCCCGAGGTCTGCGGAGACGCTGCGCTCTATTTCGACCCGCTCTCACCTGAGAGCCTGGAACTGGCAGTGGAGCGCCTGCTCGGCGACCCCGGCCTCCGATCCACGATGATCGAGAGGGGACGCCAACAGGCGGCTAAGTTTACCTGGGCTCGTGCCACCACTGAGGTGATGAGCATCCTCCAGCAGATAATCTGAGGCCGTTTGAGCCTGATTCGAGCGCGACAGCCGATGTATAATCCCTTTTCTGGCAGGTGCATTCGCCTCTCTGAGAGGCATACTGTGGAACGAGCCAAGTCCTCTCACTCTGCCGCGTTTCGTGTCGCGCTCACCGGGAACTACGAGGAAAATGCCCAGAAAAGCACTCATCACAGGAATCACGGGCCAGGACGGATCCTATCTGGCCGAGCTTCTTCTCCGCAAGGATTACCACGTCAGCGGTCTGGTGAGAAGGAGCAGCTCGCTGAACCTGGATCGCCTCTCCGGCATCCTCGATCAGATCGATCTGATCTCCGGCGATCTGCTGGATCAGAATTCACTCTCCGCCGCCATCGAGCGCAGCGAACCGGACGAAATCTACAATCTGGCGGCGCAGTCTTTCGTTGCCACCTCATGGCAGCAGGCCGATCTCACCGGCCAGTTCACGGCGCTGGGGGTATCGCGCGTGCTCGAAGCAAGCCGCCTGGCCAATCCCCGGATCCGCTTTTATCAGGCCTCCTCCAGCGAAATGTTCGGCTCTACCAACCCGCCGCAGAACGAATCGTCCCCCTTTCATCCGCGCAGCCCCTACGCCGTGGCCAAGGTGTATGGTCACTACATCACGCAGAATTACCGGGAAAGCTTCGGAATGTTCGCCTGTTCCGGCATTCTCTTCAATCATGAATCTCCGCGTCGCGGCCTCGAATTTGTCACCAGAAAGGTGACCAATGCGGCGGCTCGCATCAAGCTGGGTTTGCAGCGCGAGCTTCGCATGGGCAATCTGAACGCGAAGCGCGACTGGGGTTTTGCCGGCGACTATGTGGAAGCGATGTGGATGATGCTGCAGGCGGATTCCCCCGGGGACTACGTGGTCGCCACCGGCGCAAGCCATTCGGTCGAGAACCTGCTCGAGGCCGCGTTTCGTCACGTCGAACTCGATTACCGGGAATTTGTGCGTGTCGACCCGGCCCTGATTCGGCCCGCCGAAGTCGATTATCTTTGCGGCGATTCGACGCGAGTTCGCGAAGCGCTCGGATGGAAGCCGAAAACCAGCTTCGAGGAACTGATTGCAATGATGGTGGAGGCCGACCTCGAGAACAACCGGCGTCATCCGAACAGCGCCAAAACCGCTGCCGGATTCTGACGCTTGCCTCGCGCGCTCATCACCGGGATCGGCGGCTTTGTCGGTCCATACCTTGCTGCCCACCTCCATTCGCTCGGCATCGACTGCGTCGGCGTCTCTCAGGGTACGACCGCCGGCCGTCATCCCATCCCTCTGGACAATGTTCCGGTTCACGATGTCGACCTGCGGAACCGCGCGAGCCTGCGCGAATTTGTGCTGCGAGAGAAGCCGGAGCTGGTGTTTCATCTCGCGGCCGTCAGTCATGTTCCTACCAGCCGTGCTGATCCCGAGACAACCTTCGACACAAACGTTGCCGGGACATTCAATCTCCTGGAAGCGGTGCGCCGAATGTCTTCGCCCTGCAGGGTCCTCTTTGTGAGTACGGGCAATCTGTACGGCAACATTGATTCTCCCGACGAGGGCTTTTCGGAGTCCGCCGCCGTCCATCCCGGCTCGCCCTACGCCTCCAGCAAGCTGATGGGAGAACAACTGGCGCGCTCCTCCTACGAGGATTTTGCTGTCGACGTCGTGATCGCGAGGCCGTTCAATCACACTGGCCCCGGCCAGGCGCCCTCCTTTGCCTGCCCGGAATTTGCGCGAGCCATTGCCGCGGGAATCATCAGTCGCACGCCAGTGCGACTGCGAACCGGCCCCCTCGAGCCGCGGCGTGACATCAGCGATGTTCGCGACGTGGTTCGCGCGTATGCGCTGCTGGCGCAGCACGGAAAACCCGGCGAAGTGTACAACGTATGCTCCGGGTCGATGGTGCGCATGGCCGATATTGTGGCCCGGCTGGCTGCACTTGCCGGGATTCCTGTCACCACGGAACTCGATCCGGCGAAGGTGAGAAAACGTGAGATTATGCGCTCGGGAGGCAATCCCGCGAAGATCCGGCGCGACCCTGGATGGAGGCCGGAGATTCCACTGGAACAGACGCTGCAGGATCTGCTTACGTACTGGACAGACCAGCTTTCCCACGCGGCTTCCGCACCTTGAGTGCGGCGCCCACGCTCCCCCGAGATGAACTTCACCGTGCAATGGCAACGTGTCAACATTTAGCGATTGATCTCCGCATGTACGGGATGAGCGGGATCGGAAGATACCTGCAGACACTTCTCCCTCGCCTCATTCCGCGATTGAATGCCGAGAGGATTTCAGTCCTTGGCGTACGTGAGGACCTCTGCACCCAGCCGTGGGTGACGGCGGACCCGCGGGTTCAGATTCGCGAGTTCGACTCGCGCATATTCAGCGTTTCCGAACAGCTCGCGCCCCCCAAAATCTACCGTGAAGCAGCACTTGCTTGGACGCCGCAGTACAACATACCCCTCCGGTACTCGGGCAAGCTGCTCGTCACGTTCCATGATCTTTGCCACTTAGCGATGCCGGAAACCCTCGGCAGTCCACTCCAGCGCGCTTACGCCCGCTTTCTCTTCAGTCGCGCAGCAGCCCGCGCGTCGGCGATCCTGTGCGATTCCGAATTCACGGCGAGTGAAGCACAGCGACTGCTCGGCATCAAAAAAGATCGCCTGACCGTCGTCTATCCGCCTCTCGATAACGCATGGACCCTGTCCGCTGTCACGGGCAGCCGAATTCGGCCTGCTCCCTACCTGCTCGTGGTGGGGAACGTGAAGGTGAACAAGAATGTCCTGGCGGCCATCCTCAGCTTCAATCAGATTCGGGACAAGATTCCGCATGATCTCGTCATTGTGGGCAGACGCGACGGGTTTCTGAACGCAGATGTCAAAATTGACGACGCCCTGACCAGATCCGATCAGCGCATCGCCTTTACCGGACACGTTACGGAGACAGATTTGCGCCTCTATTATCGCGACGCAGATCTGTTGGTGTTTCCTTCCAGATACGAAGGATTCGGGTATCCGCTGGTTGAGGCCATGGCCATGGAATGTCCCATCGCCTGTGCCCATGCCTCGTGTTTGCCCGAAGTCGCCGGCGACGCCGCTCTGCTTTTCGATCCCAACAGCACCGAAGACATTGCACGAGCCCTTCTGCTCGCGATCAACGACCGCCATCTTCGCGCCAGCCTTATCCGCAAAGGAACAGAAAGACTAAAGCACTTCGCCGGCGACAACTCGGCTGTGATCGCAGCCGGCGTCATCAACGATCTGCTCTCCCGATCATAATCCGCTGCAATGAACCCGAAACCGAGACGGCCCGGCTTGGCGTACGGACGCGGATTCTGGCGCAGAACGCCTGGTTTGGGCGGCGATCACCGACTGCCCGGCTACTCATCGCGCGTCACGGGCCGCGCTATGACTTCCATGCAATCCCCGGCACGGAACAAATCAATGAATTGAGCAAGCCAGTGGCCGAAAACCCTGAGTGCCGGGTTCTTTACAACCCAACCCTCCTCGGAACCTCTTCCATTATTGCGATTGAGCCAGATCTGAAGGCTGCCGGTGACGCCGGCATAGGTAGAGTTACAGCTGATCCTTTCGACCCGAAAGCCTTCTTCTGTGAGGAGGCGTGCGATGCTGGCGGGCGTATAGCCATAGGTATGAACCGGTGCGCCAAGGTACCACCAATAAGTGCCCCACACCTTCGGCATCAGGCCCGCAAGATTGGGAACGCCGATAAAGAGGCGACCGCCGGGCCGCACGATGCGCCGGATTTCGCGAAGGACTTCACGCGGGTTGTGGATATGCTCGAAGGAGTGGTTGCTTCGCACGTAGTCGAAAGTGGCCGGAGGAAACGCCGCGTCGTGAAGCGTCCCCGCGAAGATCTCCAGACCTTCATGTTTGCCGGCGGCCGCGGCATCGGAGTCCAGTTCTACGCCACGTACCGTCCAGCCTCTTTTGCGCATTTCAAGAAGGAAACGACCTGCGCCGCAACCAATGTCGAGCACGGATCCCGGTGCCGGGAATTCTGGATCTCGCGTCCAACCGGAAGTGAAAAGGATCAGGCGGCGGATGCATTCCGGAATCCGCTTGCGAACACTACTCGTCGCCCTGGAAGGCGAGGGAACAGAATAGGCATAATAGTCCCGCGGATAGGCGTTCTTCAGATATTCGAGTGTCGGCATCGGGTTCAGGAAATACACACCGCACCCACCGCAGCGCATCACCTGAAAGACGCCGGGATTGCCATAATGCCGATCGCGAGTGTCAAAAGTTTTGCGGAAGTCGGCGGACTGGCACAACGGACAGGCGAAGAGCGGCTCCCAAAGCCGGCGGTCAGAAAAATCCGGGAACGGCTTTTTCACGGAATTGGACACTTCATTCCTCTTCATCTCTTTCAGTTTCCCGGAACGACAGCATTGCCCGCCTCACCCGAGTCTGATTTGATCCAGGATCTGGACGGGAAATCATATCGGCGCAGGATCCGGGATGGATTGCCGGCGGCGACTGAATAGTCGGGGATGTCGCGCGTAACCGTGCTGTTTGCACCCAGCACGCAGGACTTGCCGATGCGCACGCCCGGCAAAACAACACAGCCGATCCCCATGAATGTGTCATCGCCGATCTCGACGGGCGCAGGCGTGGGATCGATCCGAGCTCCAATCTTGACTGGGTTTTCAACATCGAGAAAGGGATGCGTTGTGTCGGTGATGGAGCAGTTTCCGGTAATGCTCACATTGTTCCCAATCCTGATAGAGGAGGTGCAGACAATGTGCACATTCTGCTCGATATTGACGTTGCTGCCGATTTCGATGCGGGGCGGCCGTTCCGGATCGATCAGGATGGCTTCAATCCTCGCGCCCCCGCGAATCAGGGTCCCGGCGCCGATATGGACGAACTGCGGCCCCGAGAGCAATCGGGGCTTGTACAAGAGGGAGCCCTTCCCGATCTCCGCGAAGAGATGTCGGTAGTAGACCGCCGTCTTCAGCCCCACAAAGAAGCTGTGCGCTCGGTTGATCTTATCCTGCCAGGGAGAGCGGACCAGTTTCACGCTGCGCTGCAACAGAGACATTCGAGTGTTTTCACCGATCACCAGGTCAACGCCACGTGAGTTGAGAGAACGGCACCTGCGCACCAGCCCATTGAGCCAGGATTTCCTTTTCTGATTTCCTGCCCGCGATTGTACACTTTATGTTTGGAAACAGAATCGCTGAGGAGCAGGGGCGATCGCCCGTATGGACCGTCAACAAATTAGTCATCAGAAAGGTGAGATTGAATTTCGCCGGAAACTACTGCGCCAGCAAGTTGAGGGCGAGAGAGTTCTCAGCGATGAATATGAGGGCAGCGAAGGCGAGAAGATCCTTAAGGGTCGAATGAATGAGACGCTCGCGGGGATGAATCGCCTCAGAGAGGCGGGAATCCCTCTTTCTCCCTACCTCGAGATTGGCGCCGAGAGAGGCCAGCGCTCCCTTGTCATGGAAAACGATATGAGCGCTACCGGAGCAGCCGCCGATATCTCGGCAGATATGCTGCTTAGCTGCGATCATTACGGCGCACTCTTCAATATGCCCAGAATCCCGATGCGGGTTTGCTGCGACGTTAACAACCTGCCGTTCAGATCTAATTCGCTGCCTTTTGTTTTCTGCTATGAAACACTGCACCACTTCCCGTCTCCAACGCCGATCGTTGCCGAGCTTTATCGGGTCATATGTCCAGGCGGATATTTCTGGTTCGACGATGAACCTTATCGGAGGGTATTGCACTGGAATCTCTACGACGGCGCGAAAGCGTATTCTCAGGAAGCACGGAAAAGAGGAGTCGTTCGCAGAGCCTTCGATCGCCTTTTCACTACGATGACCTGCAATGAGGTGGAACATGGGGTTATCGAGAATCACGAGATCCCGATTGCCGAATGGAAAAATGCACTTTCTCCCTTCTCATCGAGAGATGTGTGGCTTCAGCCCTCGGCCAGGCTCAATTTTAGGGCGAGGCTATATAACCCATTTCCATTCCTGAAGTATTGGGTGGCCTACCTGATGGGAGGCAGAATCGCTGGCCTGTGTCAAAAGCAGCCCGGGTCGCCACCTGAAAAGGCATCGATATTCGAAACCCTCATCTGCCCTTCATGCAGAATCGCAGGGAAAGAGACTCCTCTCTGTCAAAAGGACTCCTGCTTCGTCTGTTCAGAATGTCTCAGGCGGTATCCGGTGGTCGATGGGGTGGTCTACCTGTTTGAATACACCAAATTCAACGATTTGTATCCGGAGATATTTCAATCTCTTCGCTCGAACAGCATTGAGGCATAGCGGAACACCGCCCAGACAGATCATTAAGGGCCCTGCGTTGGCTCATCGCTGTACCGGAACGTATGTCCACGTGTTCGCTGGAGCGCAGACCGCAAGCACATGGCTGGCGTCAACCGGAGAAGGATTTGTCCACAGCTGCCCCGCCGTGCAGGTGTGGGGCTGCTTCGACGAAGAGGACAGCACCGACGCGCCTCCGACCTCGTAATTCGCTCCGGACGGGATATTCACGTTGCCGGAAGGATCGACACAGACCGGGTTCGTCCCCGGCGACGAACCATTGGAGATACACACCTGGTTGCCAGTCCCGTTGGTGGTGAGCCAATACTCCGCATATCCAGTGGCCGGAACGATCAGCAACCGGCCGATGCCCATCTGCCTGACCTGGAGCGGGTAGCCGGTATTCCAAATCTGATTGTTCGCACCCGCATCGGAATAATTGTCACTTCCGCCGTGGTTGACGTTCGCCTGCAGCCAGTTCACTGAAGTGTTGGCGTCAAACGAATACGAGGTCTGCGTCGTCGTGACCCCGTAATCCCAAATATTCCCGTTGATGAACATGTTGGCTTTGGCGTTCGATCCCGCGGACCCTTCCACGACAAACCCGGTCGCATGGGCGATATTGCCGCCGCCAGCTTCGCATGTCACCTGGTCGAAGGTGTTGCCCTCCACATCGCCGGGATCGGAGTAGAGCGTGATGCAGTGGACGGCGTTCGTAATCGTAACGTTGTGGATTTTGGTGTCATTGACGAAGTTGTTGCTCGCAATGGGCCCGGTCGCCGTGAGATAAAGGCCATTGAGAAATCCCGTAATCTTGCCAGGACCAACTTCGACAAAGAACAGCGCGTTGACGCCTGACGCCGCCTGCAAAAGCACCGCGGTGCCTGTCTGTGGGTTGGTGCCATTGGTGCCGTTGATGAGGTTGAAGTCTCGCAGATAGCAGCGGTCCGACTGCAGGCAGTTGGCTGCGAACTTCACTACAGTGCCGTCGTAATTCGACACCTTCAAAGCATTGACCGTGAGCCCATCGATCCCGCTGTTCTCCGCGATTGAAAACATATCCACCGCCGGCCCTGATGGCTGGAAGGTGGTGGCGGGACTCATGATGAGGTACACGCCTGGGACGGTCGTCACCGTTGCGGCGAGGGTCTGCGTCGTTCCGCCGAAGCCAGTCGCATTGCAGGATCCTCCCGAGGAACGCAGCGTTCGGATGCAGGCGCTGAACTTTGCATCTGCGGTCGCTCCCGGCTCCTGATCGACCATCACGACATTGTTGGGAGCGGGCACGGCAGCGCTCTGAGAATAAGCCGGGCCGCACGGCGCACCCACGAACGCAAAGGCGATCAGCAATGTCTTCATGGAGAAGACTCCCTCTCAGGATGGTAAGAAAAGAGGCTTGAAACAGGAGCTGCGGATTCCTGGCGCTGTTACCCTCCAGCAGAGAGCCCGATCCGCCAAAATTGAAATGGCAAAATGGCTCGAATAGTGAACCCGGAAGGAATTGAACTTGAGCCGCTGTGTGGGCGTGACAGCCCGCAGGTGTGATCCTGAGCACCAGCGAAGACCCTCTCAACTCAAATTACAAACGGGAATCGCATGGTGGACGCGGAAGGAATCGAACCTTCAACCTGTCGATTAAGAGTCGAATGCTCTGCCAATTGAGCTACGCGTCCACGGAAGACGGCCGGGCGGGTGGCCCCGCGAGACGAGCAGAATCCGCCGCACCTCCCTCACTATAGCACAGCAGAATCGCGGCTCCTGGCGCTCTTCAGCCCCTGTTGCACAACGCATTTTGATGGATTTTTGAGCGCGGGCGAACGCTTCAGAACGTGAACGACAACCCACCCTGCACGCAGCGCGCCGCCTCCGCAAAATACAGCGTGCTGCCATCGGTCGAAAGGAACGGCCGATATCCCTCCGCCAGCAGGTTCCGCACATCCACCAGCGCTTCCACTCCGTTCGGAATCATGCGCCGATAGCGAATCGGTTGCCGCACCAGGAAGCTCAGATACGGCGCTGCGGTGCCGCTGGCAAATGCGTCGACCGGAGTCAGCGTGTGCGGATTCTGCCAGCGATACGAGGCGCGCCACTGCATGCCCGAAGCGGCCACCTTGCCATGAACTGCCGCGCCAAACATCGGGGTTTCATGGGCCTTCATGCCGTCCAGCAACTGATCCAGACTTTCAGCGCCCGCGGCCGCCTGGCTCATCTCCAGCGCATCGCCCAGCGCCACGTCGAACGAGATCCAGGTGCTGCCGTTCACCTGTTGCTCCAACTCGGTCAGCATTCCGTTGCCGGTGAAGCTTTGTCCGCTCGCGCGCAGCAGGGCACTGGTCTCGTCGTACAAAAGATTGCCGCCCGCCCAGTCTGCCGCCGAAATATTACCGCCGCCACTCACCACCGGATGATCGACCTGTTCGTGCCAAACAGCCACCTTCATGTGTACCGAACCATCGTTCTTACCCGCGGCAATTTCCTGGTGAATTCCCTGCTCCAGCTGCAGCTTGCCGTCCCGCTCGCCCAGCTTGGGCTCCACCGTGGCCTCGCGGTCCAGATCCTCAACCTGCTGGATCCCGGGCGCGGTGGACACTCGATACGAGACATAGGTGCCGCCGTGCCGCATGGTCACAGCGGCGAACGGGTGATTCGCCAGCAGCGTGTCACCGAGGTGGATCGCCTCGGTCTCGTCGCCAAACTCGGCCTGCACAGCGGGGCCGAAGTTCATCGTCTCGCCGCTGCGCATTTCGATCGCCTGCAGGCCCTGGCTCGTGGGGCCGCCGGCAATATCGGGCCGGCTCTCGATCGCGGCCACACTCCGGAAGGTTCGTCCCAGCGCGAGCTGCTGCTCGTATCCCGCCATCGCGTTCACGGCAGGGTCGTCCATCTGGCTCAGATTCGTCTGCGCCAGATCGGCGCGGAAGATCATCGCCCTCCCGTCGTCAGGAGCACGCTCCATCTCGAAATCGTTGTGCAGGCCACCGTCGCCGAATCCGCTCTCGCCGCCGCGCACCGTCACGCGGGCTTTCAGCTCGGGCGCCGTGCCGTCGCCATTTGAGACCACCACCAGCGGACCATCCTGCAGCAGACGCAGCAAGGGCCGATTGGCGGAGAGCCGCAGTGTCCAGGTCCAGTCATCCCTGGGTTCGTCGGCCGGTCGCGGCTTCGCAGGCAGCCAGCGGAATGCTTCGTACAGCGTATTCAGCGTCAGATTCACCACCAGCCGCGTTCCGCCGATGACATTCAGATTTTCGCGCAGGGTGGGCAGAAACATCGCGCCGGAGGCCTTCACTTCGTAGATGCCCGGAAGAATCGTCTCGATCCGGTAGCGCCCGCGCTCGTCGGTGAAAACCTCGGTGGCCACCGAGAAGTCCGGCCTCAGGAGCTCGACTAACGCGCCCGCCTGCGGTGCTCCGCGGCTGTCCCGTACCACTCCGGCCAGGCTGTTGGCCTGGGCGCTCGCGCGCGCGCCTGCGGCGCACAGCGCGATCACTGCGATCAGAATCGGCCCGGAGATGGAGGTACGTCTGCTCACTGATTCAGTAAGTTTTGCTCCTGGCGCTGCTCCCTAAAACTTTCCTTGCCTCGTGGCTCTTTGACCACTGAAGCGCCGATCTCGCTTCCGGGCGTGAGCGCCCGAAAACTACCCATGGCCTATTCCACCGTAAAGGGCGCCGACTGCGCAATCTGCTGACGCGTTACGTCATCGTCCACGCTGATCTTCACGATATACTTCCCAGGCTGCAGGCTTGCAAGGGGGAGGGATTTTTCCAGCGTAAGCTGGTCCGAACTGGCCCCCAGCTTCTTTGAGTCCTCGTGCGCATCCAGAATCGACTTGTTCGTTTCCGTATTCAAGATTTCGTAGGTGATCCTGGCGCTGTTCTGTTTGCTCTTGTCGTCCAGGCCGAGATTATATACCTGCATCCAGAAGTTCAGATTCTGGTTCTGGTGAAACACGGCCGGCGAGGCCGGATTGGTCGTCACCCGCGGCCGCACATACGTGTTGCCGATGATGAAGTTCCCGGCTCCAATCTCCTTCGACGGCACCCGCTCCATCTTGTCGGCCAAAATCAGCGACGATGCGGCGAGATGGTCGTCGTCATAGCGCGGCACGGTAATTGCCTGCGCCCAAACACCTACGTGATCCGGGTTGTTCACGTCTTTGATCGCGATGTCGATGCGATAGCGGCCAGGCCGCAGGGGGAACGCCTTCCAGTAGAGCGATGCGTTGTTCAGCGTCCTCGGCAGCAACTCTGCCGGCTCCTCCACTTCAACCGGATCTTCAAAACTCTGCACCACCCGGTCCGTAATCGTCGAGATTCGCCCGATGATGCTCACATCTCCCTTCGCCACTCCATCCTTGGTGTTGAAGGTGATGTCGCGGTTCTTGATCTGCAGCGTAATCGGCACCAGCACCGTGTCATCGGTCACCTTGACGAAATCGGTGCGCACCTCGAAGGGGAAGAAGGGCCCGCTCAGAACCTTGTGGCTTGAAAGGAACTCGGCCAGGCTGAGGTCTTTGAATTTGATTTCCGGCGGAGCTTCGAGTTTTGCGTACAACTCCATCCGATCGAACTCTTTGCTCTGGTTCGTCGAGCTGTCCGGTCCCGGCCCCAGATCCTCCAGGCCGCCCTTGAACCGGTCCGCCTTCTTCGCCATGCCCATTTGCTCGTACAGCGTCTGGCCGGCATTCGGCACGTGGAGCAGAGCGTCCTTCTCTGAGCGATCAATCGTCATGTGGTAGTCGCCGCACATGCACGAATCGACAAACTCGATGTCGATGTTTTCCCCGATGCCTTCCAGATACCGGTAGTGCCAGGTCTCGAACGGGAAGGTCGACGTTTCGCCGCCGCCCTCTTCAATGGGCCGCTCGTAATTGCCGCCGCTGGGGTGCGAGTCGGTGCTGTCGGGCGGGCCGAACGCGATGTAGATGTGCCCGCGATCCGTCATCCATCCAGGCTTGCCCGCTGCGTAATGTTCGTTCGCGTAAGCGATGCGCCGGTAGTGCTCCTCGCGGAACTCATTTTCCGGTGAATCCGGGTTCGGATTCCTGCGCCGCCAGAACTGCTCGATGAACGCATCCCGCTCCTCATCGTTGCTGAGGCTCAGGAACGCCTTCTTTTCCTGATCTGTAATAATCCAGCGGACGTCCTCGTCCAGCCACTTTTTATACGCCGTCCCGATTTCCTGACGCAGCTGTTTCTGCTGCTTGAACCGCTCCTTGTCCGAAAGCTGCCGCTTCAGCGGATCCTGTGTGTCCTGAGGGGTTTGGGACGAGTCCTGAGCCGGACTTTGAGCCTGACTTTGACCCTGGTTTTGTGCGTGGACTGCCACGCTTCCGGCGCCAGCCAGTAATGCGATCAGAACCGCGGAACAGAGGGTGAATCGATGGCTGGACATACGCCGCTGCATACTCCTTCGGGGGCGCATACAATTCTACGAGTCCGGAGCAGCCCTTTCAAGCAAATCCTTTACTCCACGGGCATTCCGAACCCCTCCACGGTACCCCATCCAAGTGAGACGAATCGGACGGGCAACCTGTTATCATGGCGTGGAAAACTCTTCCGGCAACTCACCGGCCGCTACCCGCAGGCGTAGAATCCCTGGAACCTTCTCGACCGTTCCGGCCCGAGGGAGTCGTTCGCCGGGAAAGACCGGCCTGCAGCCCGGCCGCGGCCAGGGTTCCGGAAGTGGAACTGCTGCCATGGGATTTGCGTAACCTGTCGCGAAGGAACACTGCTTTGAAAAAGATTCTCATCATCATCGGTGCTGTCGTGGTTCTAGCCGCGCTTGTCGGGCTCACGGTGGTTCGGGCTCAGTCCGGGTATACCAAGGTTCTTATCGGTACCGTTTCCCGCGAAAACCTCGTGTCCGTGGTCAGCGCCACCGGCCAGATCAGGCCCAAGACCTACGTCAACGTAGGCGCCAACGCCATGGGCCGGATCACGCACTTCTATGTCAACGAAGGCGACCACGTCAAAAAAGGACAGATCGTCGCTACCATCGAGAACGTGCAGCAGGAAGCGAATGTCGCCGCGCAGCAGGCCACCATTGACGCCGCCCGCACCGATATTAGCTCCTACATTGCCGCGGAGAAGACCGCCCAGGCCAACGTCGACCACGCGAAGGCCGACCTCGAGCAGAAGAAACTCGACTACGAGCGTGCCCAGGCCCTGTTCCAGGCGCAGGTGATGTCGAAGCAGGATTTCGACGCCAAGAAGGCGGCGTACGATCTCGATGTCGCCAGCCTCGCCCAGGCCGTAGCCAGCCTTGCCCAGGCAAAGGCCCAGACCGACTCGGCCCGCGGCCACCTGCAGACCCAGGTTGCCGATCTCAAGGTCAACCAGGACCTCTTCAACCGGACCATCGCCGTCGCTCCTTTCGACGGTATCGTGACCAATGAGCCGGTCCGCCAGGGCGAAATGGTCGTCCAGGGGATTCAGAACACGGAGGGCTCGACCCTCATGACCCTCGCGGACATGTCGGTCATTACCGCCGAAGTCAAGGTCGACGAAACCGACATCGTCAATGTCAAGAATGGCCAGCAAGCCGACGTCACGGTCGATGCTCTCCCCGGCAAGATCTTCAAGGGCCATGTCACCGAGGTCGGCGACCAGGCCCTCCTGCGTTCTACCGGCGTTTCGACCAGTCAGTCGACCAGCGGCGTCGAAGAGGCCAAGGACTTCAAAGTCGTGGTCACTCTTGATATTCCCAACGATGATTTGCGCCCTGGTCTCTCCTGCACCGCGAAGATCACCACCGCGAAGAAGGACGACATCGTCGCGATTCCGATCCAGGCGCTCACCATGCGCGATCCGAAACAGCTCAAAACCGGCACCTCCTCGCCCTCTTCAACGGTTTCGGCCGCCACCACGAGTTCGCAGCAGCCTTCCGAGCAGGTGCAGGGCGTCTTCATCGTCAGCAAAGAGAAGGGCAAGGATCGCGTCCACTTCTTACCGGTCACCACCGGCATCACCGGCGCCACCGATATCGAAGTCACCAGCGGCCTCAAAACCGGAGATCGCATTGTCACCGGCACGTATCACGTGCTGCGCGACCTGAAGGAAGGTTCGCTGGTGAAGCAGGACACGACGCTCGCGGCTCCTCCAACTGGCAGTTCCTCGTCCTCATCGTAAGAACCGGGTACAGAAGACGCGAACCGGAGCGGAACCGAACCGGGAACCCAGGTCGGCCGGATCGCGTACCATCAGCATGGCAACAGGAGTTCTCATGGCGGCAGAAACCTCAACGGAAGCGGAAATCCGGCCTGCGATCGGCACCGCTCCTAACGACATGATCGCGGTCGAAGACCTCTGGAAGACCTATGACATGGGTTCCGAACAGCAGGTCCAGGCCCTTCAGGGCATTTCTCTGCGCATGTGCCGCAACGAGTATGTCGCCATCATGGGCCCATCGGGCTCCGGCAAATCCACGCTGATGAACCTCATCGGCTGCCTCGACACGCCCTCCAGCGGAAAGTACTGGCTCAACGGCCACCTCGTCAGCGAACTCAACGACGATGAGCTGGCCCGCATCCGCAACAAGGAAATCGGATTCGTCTTCCAGACCTTCAATCTGCTCGCCCGCGCCACCGCGCTGCACAACGTCGAGCTGCCCCTCATCTACAGCGGCACGCCCGCAGATGAGCGGGATCAGCGTGCCCGGGCTTCTCTCTCCGCCGTCGGACTCGAAGCGCGCATGAATCACAAGCCGAACGAGCTCTCCGGCGGCCAGCGCCAGCGGGTCGCCATCGCCCGCGCGCTCGTCAACAATCCGTCCATCATCCTGGCCGATGAGCCGACCGGCAACCTCGACTCCAAAACCGGCGACGAGATCATGGCCCTGTTCGACGACCTGCACAAGAAGGGCAACACCATCGTCCTCGTCACGCACGAACCGGACATCGCCGAGTACGCGCACCGCATCGTTCACATTCGCGACGGCAAAATCTTCTCCGATCAGCCGTCCGCCCGCGCCACGAAACTCGGGGTAGCGCCGGGCGGTAATTGCGACACCCTCAGTTAACCCGCTCCTGCTCATCCCGCGTCTCCGTCTGCCGATAAGTTCCTCAGCAGGACGGGAGACGCACGGTGTACCTCGCACAGATCGACAAGGATGAGTCCACGCAGCCGCCGAACGCCGGCGGCCTCGATCTCGAATCCCTTGAACCCTACACGATTCACCCCGCGCGATGGATGCTCGGCCCCATGGCGGGCCGCAGTCTCATCATGCAGCAGCTGTTTTCGCGCATCCGGTGCACGGCTCCTCACTTTCGTCTGGTCAATGTCGAAGGCGAACAGGGTACGGGCAAGATGCTCGCCGCCCGCACTCTCCATCAACTCGGTCCGGCGGCCTCCGGCCCCTTTGTTCCCTGCGTCGCCGCCGCCTTCCTCCAGTCTCCCCAGGCCTGGTGGACTGAAGCCAGTGCAGGCCTTGTATATCTCTCCCGCGTCGACGAGCTCTCTCCCGAACAACAGCGCCAGCTCCGCGATCTCCTCGAGCGCGTCGCGCACGAACGCCTTCGCACCAGCAAAACCACCGGACCTCTGCAACTGGTCGCCGGATCGGCGCAGTCCCTTCGCCGTCTGGCCGCCTCCGGTTCCTTTCGCTCCGATCTTGTCAGTCACCTCAGCGCCATCCGCTTCACGATGCCCCCGCTGCGCGACCGCCAGGACGATCTCCCTCTGCTCGCGGGTCTTTTCCTCCGCCAGTGGAGCAAGCAACACGACAAGCCTCTCCGCGGATTCGCCTCCGGCGTTCTTCCCCGTCTCAACGCCTGGCACTGGCCCGGCAACGTCCGTGAGCTGGAATCCGTGATCGCCACGGCTGCCCTCGAGTGCCCCGGCCAGTGGATTCGCCCCATCGACATTCCACGCCTGCAGTGGCCCGCGCCTGCTCCTGCGGAAACCACGCACGCCGATCCCCCCGGCGACGATCCCAATCTCGACCGCGCCATCCTTCGCCACATCGTCCGCGTTCTCGCCCGCGCCAACGGCAATAAACTGCGCGCCGCGAAAATGCTCGGCATCAGCCGCTCGACCCTGTATCGCCTCCTCGACTCCAGCCAACGGCCAGAGCGACCCGTCGACTGCACGGATCACTAAGAGCCGTCCTCGCAAGTGCCACCAAACACAGACCCTGGACGCACTCACGCATCGATACAACCACCCGCTCCGAGACTCGCATCGAAAATTCGAGTTTTTATAAAGGGTTCGGCAACGCGCCCCTTGCTTTTACCCGTTCGGAGAGCAGAAAGGTGATTCCCAAGTCCGCAGCAACCAAACCCCTGTCGACGACGTCGTCCTCCCTACTGGATTCCGCCGCCCCCGATGGCGATCGACCGCTCCAGAGACTCCAAACCGGTATCTCCGGTCTGGACGATATTCTCCACGGCGGCTTTCCCTCCGGGCACCTCTATCTGATCGAGGGCGACCCCGGCACGGGCAAGACCACCCTCGCCCTGCAGTTTCTCCTCGAAGGCATTCGCCAGGGCGAGCGCACCCTCTACGTCACGCTTTCTGAATCGCGCTCCGAGCTCGAGCAGGTGGCAAGGTCGCATGGCTGGCCTCTCGGTGGCCTTGAAATCTTCGAGATGATTCCGCCGGACGACGACCTGAGGCCGGAGGCCCAGTACACCGTCTTCCATCCCTCGGAAGTCGAACTGGCCGACACCATCGCCTCCATCCTGAAAAGGGTCGACGAAGTTCAGCCCCATCGCCTCGTTTTCGACTCGCTCGCCGAGCTGCGCATGCTCGCTCGCGATCCCCTTAAGTACCGACGCCAGATACTCGCTTTGAAGCGTCATCTTTCCGGCGGCAACATCACGGTCCTGCTCCTCGATGACCGCACCTCGAACAATAACGACGATCTCCAGCTGCAAAGCATCGCCCACGGTGTCATCGTGATGCAGGGCGTCGGCCGCGACTACGGCGTCAGGCGCCGCCGCATTGAAATTCACAAACTGCGCGGCACCGCTTTCCGCGAAGGCTTTCACGACTACGTCATTCGCACCGGCGGCATCCACATCTTTCCGCGACTCATCGCCGCAGAACACAAGCCGGGATTCAAGCGCAGACCTGTCGCCAGCGGCATTCAGCAACTCGACGACCTGCTCTCCGGCGGCATCGACACCGGCACCAGCACTCTGCTGACCGGGCCCGCCGGCTGCGGCAAGTCCACCATCGCTTTTCGCTACGCCTGCTCCGCCGCTCGGCGCGGAGAAAAGGCAACGATCTTCACCTTCGATGAGTCGCTGGGCACCCTCCTCGAACGCGCGCGCGGTCTGGGCATGGATCCGGATGACGTCCTCAGCAGTGGCCTGCTGCAGGCCGAGCAAATCGATCCCGCCGAGCTCTCCCCAGGAGAATTTGTGTCCCGGATCCGCCACATGGTCGACACGCAAAATCTCCGCGTGCTCGTGATCGACAGCATGAATGGTCTGCTCAATGCCATGCCCACCGAGCAATACCTCGCCATGCAGCTCCACGAGCTCTTCTCCTATCTCGGACAGCAGGGCATCGCCACCATCGTCACCCTGGCCCAGGCCGGCGTCATCGGCACCGCCATGCAGTCGCCGGTCGATGTCAGCTATCTCGCCGATACCATCCTGCTCTTCCGTTACTTCGAGCGCGCTGGAGAGATTCGTCAGGCCATCTCGGTCGTGAAAAAGCGCAGCGGCCCGCACGAACGCAGCATTCGCGAGCTGTTTCTGGAAAAGGGGAATGTCAGCGTCGGGAATCCGCTCCGGCAGTTCGAGGGGGTCCTCACAGGCGTACCCAAATTAATCGGCGTCACTTCCCTGCAGGAGGACACCTCTGTTTCCTGAGGCTCAAGCTTCGACGCAGGACAGCCGCACCATCATCCTCGCGCCTACCGGCAAAGACACGCTCCTGATTGCGGGGCTGCTGGAACGTCGCGCCATCCCCTGTCACGCCGCCGCATCCATCGAGGAGTTTTGTCTCGAAGTCTGCCGTGGTGCGGGCGCGGCTATCGTTTCCGAGGAAGCGCTCTCCGGCAGCGCCATCGCCGCGCTGCGCGAGGTGGTCGAGCGCCAGCCGCCGTGGTCCGACTTCCCCCTGATCCTGCTCACCGTCGGCGGCCGCGTGACCATCGAAAGCGAGCGTCTGCGCGAGTTGCGCAGCCCGCTCGGCAACATCTTCCTTCTCGAGCGTCCCATTCGTCCCGAGACGCTGCTCAGTACGCTTGAGATCGCCCTGCGCGGACGCCAGCGTCAGTATCAGATCCGCGATCAGATTCAGCAGTACGCACGTGCGCAGGAGGCTCTGCGCCGCTCAGAAAAACTCGCCGTCACCGGCCGCCTCGCTGCAAGCATCGCGCATGAGATTAACAACCCGCTCGAGGCCGTCACCAACCTTTTCTACCTCATGCGCACCAACCCGGCTCCGCACGAGATGCGCAAGTACATGGACGACGCCGAGCAGGAGCTCGCCCGCGTCGCCGAAATCACCCGCCAGACCCTCCGCTTCTATCGCGAACCCAGCCACCCCGTCGATACCGATGTCGTGGCCGTCCTGCGTTCCGTTCTGGTCCTGTATCACTCACGTCTCAGTGCCGCTGGCGTCACGGTCCAGCTGGAAGCCGCCATCCCCCATTCAACGGTCCTCGCCAGTCCCGGTGAGCTCCGCCAGGTCATTGCCAACATCATTGGCAATGCCATCGACGCCATGCGCCACGGTGGCCGTCTGCGCATTCGCATCTCCGAGGAGACCCAAGCCGACGACACACCGCGCCTGCGACTCACCATGGCCGATACCGGCTCCGGCATTCCGGCCTCGCTGCTGCCCGCGATCTTTGAGCCTTTCGTCACTACCAAAGGCGAAACCGGCACCGGACTCGGCCTCTGGGTCACCGGCGAAATCATCCGCCGCAATGGATGGTCGATTCGCGTCCGCAGTCATTGTGGCCCGCTCCATTCCGGGACGGCGTTCTCCATCACCATGCCGCTGCGCACCACAGCCGCCCACCCGCAGTTTGAGTCCGCCGCCGCCGTCGCCTAAGCCGAAACCCGGGTAGGGTGGTCGCTAACTCGCCAACCGGCTAACTTGCTACTCTGCTGCCATGAAGAAATACGCCTTCACCGCGAAGATCGAACCCGGCCCGGGAGGCGGGGCCTTCGTTACGTTCCCCTACGACGTCGAAAAGGAATTTGGCGCCAAAGACAGAGTGGCCGTTCGCGCCACCTTTGAAGGCGTCCCTTACGCCGGTTCGCTCATGCGATGCGGAGCGAACCAGCACATGCTCGGCATCCTCAAGTCCATCCGCGAGCAACTTGGCAAACAACTCGGCGACCGCGTCGACGTCACGCTCTGGAAAGACGAAGAAGTCCGCACCGTTGAGGTGCCCGCTGACTTTGCCACGCTCCTCAGAAGGGAAAAGCTGCGGAGCTTTTTCGATTCGCTCAGTTATACCCACCGCAAGGAATACTGCCGCTGGATCACCGGCTCTAAAAAAGAAGAGACGCGCAAAGCGCGTCTCGCCAAATCCGTGGACATGATGCGCAAAGGCGTCAAGACGCCTGGCTGAGTTGCCAGGTAGACCTCCTCTTACGAGTCCCCCTGGCCTCGGCGGTTTCGTGCTACTCTCTCGTGTAACCGCAGGCGAATTCCGAGAAAGCCATGAGACTTCGCACGTTTCCCGCCCTTCCTCTCGCCCTCTTTCTTTGCGCCCATCCGGCAATCCCGCTAAGTTCCGGCGTCGCCCTCAACGCCGCCGGTTCCGCCGAGCTCGATTCCCGGCACAAAGCGCTCAACGATTTCTTCCGCGAATATTGGGACGCCTTTCTCCAGCATTCCCCTGAATCAGCATCATTCTTAGGCGATAAGCGGTTCAACGACCAGACCACTGACTACTCCATAAGTTCCGTGAACGAATGGCTGGCAAAAGAAAAAGCCTTCGGGCTCCGGCTCGCGGCCATCGATCCCACCGGTCTTTCCGATCAGGAAAAAATCAGCCGCCAGATTCTCTTACAGGATTTCAATTGCGACATCGAGGACGCACAGTTTAAGGAGTGGGAAATGCCCATGAACCAAATGGGCGGAATTTACTCCTTGTATCCCCAATTAGCCGCTGCGCTGGCCTTCAGTACAAGCAAAGACTACGACGACTGGACGGCGCGGCTGCGGGCCCTCCCAAAGGCCTTCGATCAGACGATGGCCAATATGTCCCTCGGCATCCAGGATCATCGCGTCCCGCCGAAATACCTGCTGGTGAAAACACTGGACCAGGTCAAGATGTTGGCCGATCAAAAACCCGAGGATTCTCCTCTGGGCCTCCCTCTCAAGAGCTTTCCCTCCTCGATCCCGCCCGACCAGCAGCCGCGCATCCGGACACAGATGCTGGCCGCAATCGCCAATCAGGCATTGCCGGCGTATGTCCGCCTCGCCCACTATCTTGAAGTTACGTACGTCCCCGCGGGACGCGACCAACCCGGCATCTGGGCGCTGCCGGATGGCGCCCGTTACTACCAGTTCCTGATTCGCCAAACCACGACCACCGATCTGACTGCGGAGCAGATCCATCAGATCGGCCTCGACGAAGTGAAGAAGGACGAAGCCGACATGCTGGCCATCGCTCAAAAGCTCGGCTTCACGGATCTGAAAACATTTCAGGCCAGCGTCAAAAGCGATCCGAAGCTGCGTCCAGCCTCAGCCGAAGCTTTGCTCGACGCTTACCGCAGCTATCTCACGCCGATGCAGGCCAGGCTTCCGCAGCTCTTCGGCCGCCTGCCCAAGGCAAAGTTTGAAGTTGTTGCTGTTCCGCCTTACCTCGAAAAGAACTCGTCCGGTGCATACTACCAGGATGGAACAGCGGACGGTAGCCGCCCGGGCCGTCTCTTTATCGACACTTACAATTTCGCCGACCGAAATCTCGATCAGATGGAGTCGACCGCCTATCACGAGGGCCTCCCCGGCCATCACTTACAGATATCGATCGCTGAGGAGCAGAAGGAAGTTCCTGAGTTTCGCAAATATGAGAGTTATACCGCCTACGTAGAGGGATGGGCGCTTTATACCGAGCGCCTCGGCAAGGATGTTGGTCTGTACCAGGACCCTTACTCCGACTACGGACGGCTGGAGGCCGACATCTGGCGCGCCATCCGCCTCGTCGTCGATACTGGCGTCCATTCCGATCACTGGACCCGCCAGCAAATGGTCGACTATTTCCACGACCACTCCGGCATCGACGAAACTAACGTCCAGACCGAGGTGGACCGCTACATCGCGTGGCCCAGTCAGGCCCTCGCTTACAAGATCGGTCAGTTGAAGATTCTCGAGCTGCGTGACCGGGCAAAGAAAGCTCTGGGCAACAAATTCGATATCCGTGCATTCCACGACCAGGTTGTCGACTCAGGCGCGCTGCCCCTCGACGTCCTCGACGCCCGCATCAGCGCCTGGATCGACATGCGGGCCGCAACGAACTGACAGCTACCGCTGCACCGTCCGATGCTTGCCGGCAGGCAGCCGTGCACGTTCAAATCCAACCCTGCGCCTCCCTGTATCCTGTACCGAACAGCCACATGAAAACTCGCGTACTCTCGCTCGTGCTGCTTGCCGCCTGCATCCTTGTTCCAACGCTCCAGCTCTCCGCCCAGGCCGATCTCGAATCGCGCCGCAAAGCGCTCAACGACCTCTTCGCGCAAATCTGGGAAGATCGCCTCAGCCACTCGCCTGAATTTGCCTCCACCATTGGTGACAACCGCTTCAATGATCAGCTCACCGACTACTCCGTCGAGGCCTACAACCAGCAGCTGGCACGGAACCGCGGATACCTCAGTCGCCTCGGCGAAATCGACACAGCCGGCCTCTCCGATCAGGAAGTCCTTTCCAAAGACCTCATGGTCCGCCAGCTCGCCGAGGACGAGGAAGAGTCCTCCTTCAAACCCTGGGAGATGCCCGTCAACCAGTTCAACGGCATTCACCTCTCGCTGCCGCAATTGGTCCCTCGCCTCCGCTTCACCACCGCGAAGGACTACGACGATTACGTCGCGCGCCTCAACAAAGTCCCCACCGCCTTTCGCCAGGTGACGGACAACATGCTTACCGGCGTCGACGACCAGCGCGTTCCGCCGAAATATCTCCTCGAAAAAGTCCTCGTCCAGGTCAACGCGCTCCTCGCGCAAAAGCCCGAGGACAGCCCCTTCGCGCAGCCGCTGAAAAAATTCCCATCCACCATTTCTGCCGCTGAGCAAGCCAGCATGCACGACGAAGTCCTGGCCGCCATCACAAAGCAGGTGTATCCGGCCTACCAGCGCTTCGCGAAATTTCTCCAGGCCACTTACATTCCCGCCGGCCGCGCCGATCCAGGCGTCTGGTCGCTGCCTGACGGCGACGCCTACTACGCCTTCCGCGTGAAGCAGAGCACCACGACGGACCTGACGCCTGCGCAGATTCATCAGATCGGCCTCGACCAGGTGAAGCAGGACGAAACTGACATGCTTGTCATCGCGAAGAAGCTCGGCTACGCGGACATCGCTGCTTTGCGCGCCGCCATCAACGCCAATCCCAAACTGCACCCCACCAGCCGCGACGGGCTCCTCGATGTCTATCGCGCCGACCTCGACAAGATGCGCCCCAAACTCCCCGAGCTCTTCGGTCGCCTGCCGAAAGCGCCACTCACCGTCGAAGCCGTTCCCGCCTTCATGGAAAAGGATCAGGCCCCTGCCTACTACGAGCAGGGCACACCCGACGGCTCGCGCCCTGGCACAGTCTTCGTCAACACGTACGACTTTGAACACCGCTCTCTCGCCAACGTCGAGTCGGTCTCCTACCACGAAGGCCTGCCCGGCCATCACCTGCAAATCTCCATCGCGCAGGAGATGACCGGCCTCCCCAAGTTCCGCAGCTACCTTCACTACACCGCCTTTACTGAAGGCTGGGGACTCTACGCCGAGCACCTGGGCAAGGACATCGGCTTTTATCAGGATCCGTACTCCGACTTCGGCCGCCTCGAAGCGGACATCTTCCGCGCCGTTCGTCTGGTCGTCGATACCGGCGTCCACTCCAATCACTGGTCGCGCGAGCAGATGGTCGACTACTTCCACGCCCACTCCGGCCTCGACGACGCGACCGTTAACGCCGAGTGCGACCGCTATATCGCCTGGCCGGCCCAGGCTCTGGGATACAAGATGGGGCAGCTGAAAATTCTCGAACTCCGCGCCCGCACAGAAAAAACATTAGGTCCGAAGTTCGACCTCAAAGCCTTCCACGATCAGGTGATTGACTCCGGAGCCTTGCCCCTCGACGTCCTCGACGCGAGAATCGCCGCCTGGATCCGGAGCCAGCAATCGGCGAAATAGCGATGGATCGTAACGGCAGGATTGCGCTGATCACCGGCTCGGTCCTACTCCTGCTGCTCGTTGTGATGAGCGCGATATGTCTGGTCAAGTACGCAGGCTGGAGTGCGGTTGTCAGTGGCTATTACGGGCTTCCCAGCCACGGACAGCTCGTAGCCCGCGCCTCGCTTCTGGCGACTCGATGGCTGTGGGGCATGGCTGCTGGAGAGATCGGCGCCACGGTAGTATTGCTCGCGCTCCTGCCGTCGCGGCTTGGCCCACTGCGCTTCATCGCCGCGGTGATGGGCGTGGTCATAGGCATAATTGCCTACCTGCTCGTGATCATCGGTCACCACTTCAGATAAAACGGACGACCCGAAGAGGCCGCGGAAACATCGAAACGCTATTCTAGGAACCACTATGTCCGACACTACGAATCTTGCGAAATCCCGCGTCGCCATCCTCGGCGCCGGCAAAATGGGCGGCATCCTGCTGCAGGCTTTTCTGAAGCAGCAGATTCTTTCTCCCGATCGGCTCTTCGCCACCGTCGCCCACGCTGACCGCGCACAGGCGCTCTCCGCCCAGTGGGGGATCGAAGTCTCGACCGACAACGCCGCCATCGCCTCGAAAGCCGACGTCATCCTGCTCGGCGTTAAGCCTTTCCAGGTGCCGGCGCTGGTTGAAGAAATCCGCCCGGCCCTCACCGCGGACAAGCTGCTCATTTCGTTCGCCGCCTCTGTCCGCACGGAAGCCATCGAGAAGACCGCCGTCGAAGAAGTTCCGGTGATTCGCGCCATGCCCAACACTCCGTCGATGCTGGGCGCCGGCATCTCCGGACTCTGCCGCGGCCGATTCGTCCAGCCCCAGCACATGGAGCTCGCCGAGAGCCTCTTCTCCGCCGTCGGCCGCACGGTTGTCGTCGACGAGAAGCACATGGATGCGGTCACCGGTCTTAGCGCCAGCGGCCCCGCCTTCATTTACATCATTCTCGAATCACTCGCCGAAGCCGGCGTCAAGGTCGGGCTGCCGCGCGACATCGCCACGCTGCTTGCGGCTCAGACGACCTTCGGCGCGGCCAAGATGGTTCTCGAAACCGGCTACCACCCCGCGCTCCTCAAGGACGCGGTGACCACGCCCGCGGGCTGCACCATCGATGGCATCCTGGAACTGGAAGAAGGTGGCCTCCGCGTGACCCTGATCAAGGCGGTGATGCGAGCCACGCAGCGCGCCAAAGAGCTCGCCGCCGGATAACGCCCTGAATTGTGAATTTTCCGCTACTTTTTCCAGCCAGCGGGAGTCTCAAATCGTTATATGACTCCGGACCGTGCGCTGGCTCCTGAAATCCCCACCCCAACCCAAATCACCTGTACCCTCCCGCGCCTTGATGAGGTTGCACGCCGCTCGCGCGCCTTCCTGCTCTCCGAATTCCTCACCCTTTTCATTGGAGTTCCGCTTGCCCTGTTCCTTGGCCTTGCGACCAGCCTTCCTCCGCTGCCCATCCTCTGGGTCGTTGCCGCGTATTGCCTGATCGTCCTTCTGCGAGACCCCGCCTTCGATCGCCGCCAGCTCTGGAACCCTGCGCCGCTTCGTCGGCAGCTCCCGCAAATCCTGGCTCTCTTCGCCGGCGGAGTCGCCATCGTTGCCATCCTGGTTCGCCAATACGCGCCGGAGCTCTTTCTCGTCCTTCCGCGCACGCACCCACGTCTCTGGGTGTTCGTCATGGTCGGCTATCCGCTGTTCTCCGTATATCCGCAGGGACTCATCTACCGCGCTTTCTTCTTTCACCGCTATCGCCCGCTTCTTCGCGTTGCCCCACAGACCCGTTCCTGGATTCTGATCCTCGTCAGCGCGGCGACCTTCGCGCTGATGCACATTCTGTTTCACAACTGGATCGCCCTCGCTCTCACCTTTCCCGGCGGAATTCTTTTCGCTCTCCGCTACTGCAACACACGTTCACTCTGCGTCTCTTCGCTGGAGCACGCGCTCTACGGCTGCTTTCTCTTCACCATCGGGCTGGGGCAGTTTTTCTACGTCAAAGTCGTCTGATCTGCGAGTAAGCGGAGAGCACATTCGCTACGGCGCAGTGCCTCGCGCGAGATGGCGCGGAATCGCCGCTGCGATTAGGAAATTTCGCGATCGGAGGGCGGGGGCGTCCAGCCTGTCGTTAAGACTGCGGAGGCTCCTTCGCACCCTGCTTTCCGCCGTTCACCGCGCCCTTCGTTGTGTTTTTCGTCTTGCTGTAGGCCTTTTTCGTGCCTTTCTCGCCGCCCTTGTAACCACTCTTCGCGCCCTTGCCTACATCCTTCGCGCCAGCCTTGGTATCGCGCCCCGCGTCCTTCATGTCCTGTTTTGCGCTGTTGCCCTGGTCGCTCTGCGCGCGTGCCACCACGTACCCCGGGGACAGCATCAGTGCCGTCCCCAACAATGCCGTCATCCATCTCCGATTTTGTCTCATGATGGGGTGATGGCTGATCACCCCGCCCGAGTTGCGCGCCGTACAAGAATTCGACAGCAGCGAAGAGCCAAGAGCTCCTGGCTAAGAGCCAGTGGCTCTCACGCGCCCTCCTCCAGCACATGCGGCACGTCCTCGCCCAGCGCCGTCGCCAGATCGTGCTGGTGCTCCTGCTCCTGCGAAATAATCTGCCGAATCTGCTCCGCCAGCGCGTAGTGGCCCATCGCCTCCGCCTGCCGCACCCGCTTCCGGTATTGCCGGATTGTCTCCGTTTCGTTATTCAGGTCGAAGCGCAGCATCTCCTCGGCTTTCTCTGACAGCTTCACCGCTTTCGGCGTCGCATTCGGCACCGCGCCCAGATAATCGATCTGATCGGCGATCGTCAGCGCGTGCTGCAGCTCCTCGCCCGCATGCTTCCGCAGCTCGCCCGCAATGTTCATCCACTGCGCGCCCTTCAGCACGTTGCTGTACACCGTGTACGCGATGATTGCCTGATACTCGCGCGAAAGATCCTCCTGCAGCCCGGCAATCAGTTCCTTCAATGCAGGGTTCTTCGTCTCTGCCATGTCTCTTTCTCCTCAAATTTGTTTGGATGCCCGGCAGTTGGATGCATCAGATGCGGCCGAGGGGTCATAATACAGTCCGATACCGTGCCCCCTGAGCATAGGGACCTCCCTGTGAACTGGTCAACCGGCAGCTCTCCTCAGATCGAATATCTTCCCACAGTGCCTGGGCCGTGTAGCCTCCAAGATTGATCGAATTCCCCCGGCTGGGCCGAGCGTCTAAAATCAACACCAGCGGATTGCCCCCAACCCGCCACGAAGACCGAGCCGGTTCACGATGCCATCCGCCCTGCGCCATCTCTTCAACGACCACGCCGACCACGTCCGCAGCAAGGTCATCGGTATTTACGGGCTCCTCCTCATCCTCAATGGAGCCGCCTGGCTCTGGGCGATCGCCGCGTTCCATCACTACCCCGTTCTGCTCGGCACGGCCTTTCTCGCCTATTCCTTCGGCCTCCGCCACGCCGTCGATGCCGACCACATTGCGGCCATCGACAATGTCACACGCAAGCTGATGCAGGAAGGCAAGCGCCCGGTCGCCGTCGGATTCATGTTCTCCCTCGGCCACTCTACGGTCGTCATCCTCGGTTCTCTCCTGCTCGCCGCGGTCGCCCTCGGACTGCAGAAGCACCTCGACCACTACCGCAGCATCGGCGGCGTCATCGGCACCAGCGTCTCCGCGCTGTTCCTCCTCGGAATCGCCATCGTCAATCTCTTCATCCTCCACTCCGTCTACGCCACCTTCGCTCGCGTCCGCCGCGGCGAGCCCTACGTCGATGAGGATCTCGATCTCCTCCTCTCCAGCCGCGGCTTCCTTGCCCGCATCTTCCGTCCGGTCTTTGCCATGATCCGCCGCAGCTGGCACATGTACCCGCTCGGATTTCTGTTCGGGCTGGGCTTCGACACCGCCAGCGAAATCGGCCTGCTTGGCCTCTCCGCCGCAGAAGCCTCCAGCGGACTGCCGCTCTGGTCGATCGCGGTCTTTCCCGTCCTCTTCGCCGCCGGCATGTCACTGATCGATACGACCGACAACATCCTGATGCTCGGAGCGTACGGATGGGCCTATATCAAGCCTATTCGCAAGCTCTACTACAACCTCACCATCACATCTGTATCGGTGGTGGTTGCATTCGTCGTAGGCGGCATCGAGGCGCTGGGTTTGCTTGGCGGCCAGTTCCACCTGCAGGGCGTCTTCTGGGGATTCATCGACCGCCTCAACTCAAACTTCGGCGTCCTAGGCTACTGCATTGTCGGGATCTTTGCCCTTGCCTGGATTGTCTCCATCGCTATCTACAAGCTTCGCCGCTTCGAGGACCTCGAACTCAACCCCGAAATCTGATTCACGAATCCACAAAAACACAGCGGGCTCCAAAGCTTGCGCCTCGAAGCCCGCTTCGGTTATTTGCTCAACGCGATCGGCTGTTACCTGCTGGCACGCTCCGTTGCACGGTTGATTTCGTGCACGAATCGCCACGCCGGTCCCTGGCCTGGCATCTGCACGCCGCCGTTCAGGATCGAGTTGAAAGGAACCAGGCTCCCGTACAGCGCCCGCGTCTTATTGTGATCCTCGTTGAACTCCGCGCCGTTCAGCGTCGCACCAATATAAGCGCCCTTCGCCCGCGAATACGTCAGCATCTCGGCGTTAACCGCCGCGCCAGCTGAAGCCTCGCGCCCCACCGGCCCGGCCGCCGCATCCACGCCGGCGCCAATCTTGAAGTGGCCCGACTCCAGCGCCTGCAGTCCACGATCGTTCATGATCATCAGCACGTAGCCCTGCTCTTCGCCGCCGATCTGCGCCCCGAAGGTCGCACCCGTCAGCTGGAATGGCGCAGGCGGACTCCACCGTCCCTCGGTGGTCCGGCATGTAGCCACCCCGTCCCCATGCTGCGCACCCACAACAAAACCGCCCTTCAGCATTTTCGGCACCACCGCTACACACTTCGCATTTTTCAGGATGTCGTCCGGAATTCCCGCTTTCGATTGCGGCCCGGTCAATTCCTGCATGATCGTCGTTGCCTCGTTCAGCTCGTTGTCTGCCTTCTCCTGCTGTACCTGCCCGATCGCCGGCAACGACGTCGCCGCAGCCAGAATTCCCGCGCTCAAAACTGCGATGGATTTCCTCATCTTCGTGCTCCTCTCTTCTGTGAATGGAGATTTTCTGCGAAGGAAAGTTCCTTCGCGCGCGTCCCCGCTCGCTCCGCGCACTCTCTCATCTGATAGGAACTCGCCGCCGCCAGCGAGGTTGGCCCTCTCGCGATAAATTGCTCGCGCGGGCGTCGCCAAATTGTCTTTGCTCCGGGCAACCCCAAACGATGGGCGCCGAACCCCTCGTACAATCCCTCCATGGATCAGCGGATCAGTATCATCACCCTCGGCGTCGCCGATCTCGCCCGCAGTCGCGCCTTTTATCGCCGCCTTGGATGGCAGGAATCATCAGCCGGCAACGACGCCATCGCCTTTTTCCAGGCCGGCGGAATCGTCCTCGCGCTTTATCCTCGCCCGGAGCTCGCGAAGGACGCCCAGGCGAAGGATGTAACTCCATCCCAGGCCTTTGCCGGATTCACCCTTTCCTTCAACGCTCGCACGCGCGCCGAAGTCGATCAGGTCCTGGACGAAGCCAAAACTGCGGGGGCCGACATTCTCAAGGCCGCGCAGGAAGCCTTCTGGGGCGGCTACTCGGGCTACTTTTCCGATCCTGACAACTTCGCCTGGGAAGTCGCCTTCAATCCGTCGTTCCCCATCGACGACGAGGGCACGATCCACCTTCCCGCCTGAACGCTGTACGCTCGGATCATGCACATCGGTATTGTCGGTGTATCCGCGGAAGGCGCTGCCCTCTGCTACCGCACGATCTGCGTCGACGGCTCAGCGTATTTCGGCCCCGGCGCCCATCCCGAAGTGTCCATGCACACATTGTCTTTTGCCGACTATCGGCGGCTCTCCGAACGCGGGGATTGGCAGGGAACCGCCGACCTCCTGCTCACCTCCGCAAACAAGCTCGCCTCGATCGGCGCCAGCTTCCTCATCTGCCCGGCGAACACGCCGCACCTTGCCTTCCGATATCTGGAGTCGCGCTCGCCGCTGCCCTGGCTGCACATCGTCGACGTGGTTGCCGACGAGGCGCTCCGCCGGGGCTTCCATCGCATCGGCATCCTCGGCACGCGCTACACCATGCAGAGCAGCCTCTATACCGACCGTTTCGCGCCCCATGGCCTGGAGGCGATCAGCCCCAACGACCAAGAATGCGCCACCATCAACCGCTTCATCTACGACGAGCTGGTTCGCGGCGTCTGCACTCCGGAAGCCGTGTCTTACCACCAGCGGGCGATCGCGCGCATGAAGGAAGAAGGGTGCGATGCCGTCGTGCTTGGCTGCACCGAAATCCCCCTCATCATCAACGATGACAACTCCCCGCTCCCGACCCTCGATTCCACGCGCCTGCTCGCCCGAGCCGCGCTGCGCAAGGTTGCCAACGCGTCGGTCTGATTTACTTCCCCTGGGGAGCCGTCGCTGTCTGCGCCTCTTCGATCAGGGTGAAGAGCCGCGACCGGTCGATGACCTCGACAAACGGAGAGCCGCTGGTGCGGTTCGTCACCACCCAGATCGTCGGTGTGTGCTGGATACCGACGCTTTGCCCCAGGTCGGAATCGGCCTTCACCAGTTGCGCCAGCCGACCCTGCGGATCGACCACGAATGGAAACGCCAGCTTGTGATCCGCCGCAAACTTCTGCGCGAACGCATTCAGCTCATCCTGCGAGTGGATGGTCGGCTGGGCCGCGAACGTTGCATCGCGGAATTCGTCACCGAGGTGCTTCGATTTGGTGTCGAACCAGCGGGCATCGACCGCCGCCTGGAAGCTCCACGTGTGAAATGGCAACGGGAAATCGTGGCGCACCCATGGGATGTGGTACTTCTCGATCGCTTCTTTGATTACCGGGTTGGCCTGGGCGCAGTCCGGACACTCGAGGTCTTCGAACTCCACGATGGCCACGCGCGCTCCGGTGGGCGGCCGCAAAGCGGCCGCATTATGCACCGTCGTGGTCTTCGATTGCGGATTCGAAAACTGTGCGAAACCGGGAACAACGAATCCAATGAGAACGAGCGGCCAAACGAGAAGCCGTACGAAGGAGTTCATGGTGTTTGGATCATTGTAGCCGCACCCATCGCAGCCGCTTATACTGTCCGCGATTTGAGGATCGCCGTGGCCCGCACGAAAGTCACAGCCCGCAAACGGCTCACGGTGCTGTCGGGAGCCCGTCCCGCAGAGAGTGCCGACCGCGCGCGACCGTGGAGTTCAAAAGAGGCCGCTGCTGCTGCTCGAGACTTCTTCGCCGGGCAGCGGCGGACAGCCATCCGCGCATTGCTCCGCGAACTTTGCTCCGACGATCCCTTCGACCGTCGCTGCGCCGCGGAACTCGCCCGCCTCGTCAGCCGCCGCGAACCGGGCGCCCTCTCCGCCTATGGCGATGTGCTCGCCGCAGTCGCCGCCGAGTTGCCCATGGAAGAATGGCAGGCCCGCGGTTACCTGATCGTTGCCGCGGCGCACAACGCGATGACTCGCCCGGAGCGTCTTCGCCTTCTTCCTCTTGTTCGCGCCCGCCTCGCGGAAGAGCGCATCGCGGTGCAGGCGATGGCGCTCGAAGCCTTCGCCGTCCTCGCCGTCCACGAACCCGAACTCCGGAACGAGGTCATGACCCTACTCGAAGCCGCACGCCACAGCACGCTTCCTGCGTTGCGCGCCCGCGCCCGGCTCATGCTGCCGCCGCTGATGGGACTCGCCGTTCAGGCGGACGCGGCTTCTCCGCCAAAGCGGCAGCGTCGAAAGTTTCCCGGCTCTTGGTAGACCGCAGTCCAAAAGCAAAGGCCACCCGTTTCCGGATGGCCTCTGTACGACTCAAGGCAGATTGGCTTTTACCCTTGTTGCTCTTCTCCCAAGCGCGGCAAGGCGCGTGTTGCTGGAAGCGGAGTCCTTAGTCCCCCATGACAGGTTCTTCAGTTTTTGCGACCTTCGGAGCAGGCGCGATCGAGTCAATGCTCACCAGACCCTCGACCGGCTTCTCGCCCAGAATCTGCTCACGGTAGAGCTTCGCCATGCGCGCATTCTCGGCATCCTGTTTCAGCTTAGTTTCGCGTGCGCGCAGCTTCTCTTCGCGCGCATTCTTCGCGATGCCCAGCTTGTCCAGGCTGTTGTTGGCCGCGGCATCCACGTGCTCCTGATTCAGGATCAGGGTGTGCTGCGCCGATTCCATGCCAACCTTCTTGCCGCCCGCGAAGATCTCATGCCGGCCATGCTCGTCGTACCACTTGGTGAGGGTGGCCGTCATGTGCATCTTCTCGATGATGTTCCGCCAGCCCACGCCGGTGTTGTACGCGCAGAAGCTGATCTCACCTTCCTGGGTCGCGTAGGGAATGATGCATTGCTCCGTGCGCCGGAAGTCATAGTTGAAGAGGTCCTGGAACCACATGCCTGCGATGAAAAGGAAGTTCCAGCGATCAGCGCGGCGCTGCTCGATATCGGCCATGGTGCGGTCGCCGGTCACCTTGCCGTAGTTGCGGCCGGTGGCACCAAAGCACTTGTCGAACTTCTGCAGCAGGTCCGTGATGCGGAAATGCGTCGGCGACTTCGTCGGATCGTAATTCCGCAGCAGTGAAAGGGCCGCGCCAATGACAGACAGCGTTTTGCCGCGCGCAGCGTCATTGATCTTCGCCATGTCCTTCGCCAGACGATCGGCATTGAGGAACGCGGTCACCGGAACGGCTTCTTTGGTTTCCTTGTCGATCATCAACGCCATGCCGATGCCGCAGTTCGGGTGGCACCCGCAGCTCAGCTGGCCCCACTCATGGTTCGGGCCATGAACGAGGTCGGCCCAGTCGGAGAAGGTGCTCATGAAGCTGATGGGGAACCAGTCGCGGGTCGGTTCGCCGAGGCCGGTCTGATTTTTCACGTCGTGCGCCATGTGGCTGAGCGTGTAGCGCTGCGCCGTGCGCCGCTCGTCGGTGACCGCTTCGTCACGGCCGGTGAACGAAACCGGCTGGAAGCTGAGGAAGTTGATCTTCTTGGGATTGTCGAGCGCGAACTGGATGATGTGCCCGACTTGCTCGTTGTTGATGCCATTGATGATCGTCGTCACCGGCACAATGTCCACGCCCGCTTCGTGCAGGTTATGGATCGCCTGCAGCTTCACGTCGAACAGGTTGCCGACCTTGCGGTGCGAGTTGGCCGCGTTGCCAATGCCGTCAAACTGCAGGTAGGCGTAGCGGAGGCCCGCTTCGGCAGCTGCACGGCACAGCTCCTTCGATTTCGCGAACTCAATGCCGTTCGTGGCTGCCTGCACCGAGTTGTAGCCCACTTTGCGGGCGTACGCGACGGCGTCGAGGAAGTACGGGGAGAGCGTGGGCTCGCCGCCGGAGAACTGGACCGACATCTGCCGCTTCGGCTTAATGGTGATGGCGTTGTCCAGCATGGTCTTAATCTCGTCCCACGTCAGCTCATGCACGAAGCCGACCTGGTTCGCGTCCATGAAGCAGGGATCGCACATCATGTTGCAGCGGTTCGTCAGATCGATCGTCAGCACCGATCCACGCCCGTGCGTGACCGTCGAGGTGCCATGGTTGTGCAGCTTGTCGTCGTTGTGGGCGCGGATGTCGCGACCGGGGAAGACCTCTTCGAGGTGTTTGAAGAACGCGGTGTCGATCGACATGACGTCTTCGAAGTGGCCGTGCTTCGGGCAATCCTTCACCATCAGGATCTTGCCGTCGCGCTCGACGATCTGCGCCTTGATCTCGCCCACTTTTTCGTTCAGCAGGATCTCATGCGGCAGCTTGCCATCGATAATCTGCTGCCGAATCTCCGGCACGCACTTCGGACAGAGCGAGTCGGTGGTGCGGGGCCAGCCGAGGGGCGGCTTCTCTTTTTGCCACGACTTCAGCAGTGGCTTATCGGACCATTTCGGCGTGAACGACGGATTAGGACGGATGCTGTTCAGCTTCTCGAAAACGGACCAGGCGCCCTGGGCCGCCAGGGTCACCGCTCTCTCGGCATATTTCACGGTTTTCGACATGTGGCAGAAATCTCCTGGGTGGTGCAGGATGTCGTGCTTGAGTTGCCTGGACTTGGAGGTAAGTAGTTGCCCTGCCAGGACTTTACCAGTTTCCACCATACGTCACGGGTTTGCACCGCAGGAACCTGGTTTGGTTAAAAGGCGAAAAACAGTACCCAGAAGGGAATTGGGGCCCCTGAATGGGGCAAGTCGATGAGCGAAATACCCTTATGCTTCGCGCCAGTGGCATGCCCCAGGTGCGACAATCATCCCCGGGAATCGGACTCGACTCGAGTCCGTCCTCAGGAGAATCGTGCTTATGAAGCATTTCCTCATCTGTGCAAGTCTCGTTGTCTTTGCCGCCACCACTCTCGCCCAGCAAAAGCCTCCCGCCAGCCCGCCCGAGACGGCGACTGCGACCATAGGCGGGCACACCATCACGATCAAGTACTCCTCGCCCGGCGTAAAAGGCCGTGAGGGGAAGATCTTTACCAAAGACGGTCTGATCAGCCACAATCCGCATTACCCCATCTGGCGCGCCGGCGCGAATTCCGCCACGGCCCTGCATACCGATGCTGACCTCACCCTTGGCGACATCACCGTCCCGAAGGGCGATTACACGCTGTTCGTCGACATCTCGAACCCCGACCAGTGGACCCTGATCGTCAACAAGAAGACGGGCGAGTGGGGCCTGGCCTATGACGGCTCCCAGGATCTGGGCAAGACGTCCATGACTATGAGCAAGCCTCCCTCCATGGTCGAGAACCTCACGTGGACCATTACCGGCCAGGGTGGGGGCAAAGGTGCGATCACGCTGGCGTGGGAGGACCACAGCGCTTCTGTTCCCGTCTCGGTGCACTGAAGCACAGGCGGCTTTTCAGCGCTTCCACGGACGGCGAATGCAGGAACCATCGCCTTTGCTTCCACAAGCAAAAGCTCGCCGTCCAACACCTCAACGACGCCTGCGCAGTCTCGTGCCCCGTTAGTATGGATTTGGAGGGTTTCCGTCCGAATGGTTTCACGAAGGATTCTGTGGTTCTTTCTGGTTCCTTTCTCCGTTTTACTTTTCTGTTCTGCAGTGCAGGCGCAAGAGGCTCTCAGGAACGACACTGTCTCGGTCGATGGCTTCTACCAGTTCACCTCGACGGCGAGCGGCAACGGAATCTCCGACACCACCAGCAAATCGCTGGGCGGCGAAGCCAGTTTCCGGCACAGCTACCACTGGTGGCTGGGCTACGAAGCCGCTTATGATTACACGCGCTTCAGCGACTACTACACCGGCCAGCCGTTCGGCTATCAGCACAATATGCACACGTTCAGCGGTTCCTACTATGTTCATGGCCCCAAAGCGTTCGGCATCCGGCCCTTTGCTGTGGCGGGCATCAGCGCCGTGGTCTTTTCGCCTTCGCTGAATGGCGGCCAGAACACAAGTTGGCAGGCGCGGCCAGGAGCGAACTTCGGAGCGGGCATCGACTACCCACTGCTCACCAGCTATTTCGGGCTTCGATTCGCATATCGCGGCATTTACTACAAGGCGCCGGACTTCTCACCGTACGGTGCTGCGACGGTGACCACCAACAGTTTCCGGCTGACCTCCGAGCCGATGGCCGGCGTGTACATCCGCTTCTGAGGAGCGAGCGATCGTGGACTGCCTCTTCTGCAAAATCGTGGCTGGGAGCATTCCTTCGAAAAAGGTGCGGGAAGATGACCGGATGCTCGCCTTCCATGACATCGATCCCAAGGCGCCGAAGCACATTCTCGTGATCCCGAAGAAGCACCTTGCTTCGCTCGCCGAGGCGAAGGCAGAAGACGAAGCGCTGCTTGGACATCTGCTGCTGACCGTCGCCGACATTGCGCGAGAGCACGGGCTCGGTAAAGGCTATCGCGTGGTGATCTCGACCGGCGCCGAAGGCGGGCAGACCGTCGATCATCTGCACCTTCATCTGCTCGGCGGCCGGCAAATGCACTGGCCTCCAGGGTAGGACCGAGATTCGCCATCCTCCTGATGACTCTCCGCAGTGCCAGATACCAGGCTTGAGCATCATCATGCCAGGTATCGCGGAGTTGGCTCGTCTTTTCAATTTCGTGCCCCGGTTACCGCAGTGCCTTTGCAGGCGGTAGACATTGGAAAGACCAGATCACTAGACTGCATAAAAAAGGGATCAACGGAGGCCGCGTGGATTTCCTGAAGCCCTTTGTGCGCGTAAATTTACCATCGCGGGATCGAAGTGCTCCAGTGCGATGTTTCTGCGCAGGCGCTGTTTTTCTGCTGGCCCTCAGTGGTCTGGCAGGCTGCGGCAGCCAGGCGGGTTCGGCTTCCGGAACCGTCAATCCGGCGGCCATCACATCGTTTGCGGCGAACCCTGCCAACATCAATCCCGGCGCAAGCAGCACGCTCAATTGGGCTGCAACAGGCGCCACGAATATTTATATTTCGCCTGGATCCTTTACCTCGACGGCGGCGAGCGGTTCCACCAGCGTGACCCCGACAGCAACCACGACTTATACCCTGACCGCGACCAATGCTTCGGGCTCGACAACTGCTACCGCAATTGTTACCGTCAGTGCGGCAACGAAGCCCACGATTACTTCCTTTAGCACGAACCCAACCACCATTGACTCCGGCGGAAGCAGCACGCTCAGTTGGGTGACAACGGGCGCGACCAGTATTTCTATTTCGCCGGGAACCTTTACCTCGACGTCCGCGAGTGGTTCCACCAGTGTGAGCCCAACGGCAACGACAACTTATACGCTAACTGCGACCAATGCTGCGGGCTCAACGACCACCACAGCAACCGTTACCGTCAATGCGGCGACTAAGCCCACGATTACTTCCTTCAGCGCGAATCCAACCACCATTAACTCCGGCGAAAGCAGCACGCTCAGTTGGGTGACAACGGGCGCGATAAGTATTTCTATTTCGCCGGGAACCCTTACCTCGACGTCAGCCACTGGTTCCTCCAGCGTGAGCCCGACGGCGACCACGACTTATACGCTAACCGCGACGAATGGGGCGGGCTCGACAACTGCTACCGCAACCGTCACCGTCACCGCAAGCGGCGGCGCCCTGGCGATCAGCACGACTACCTGTCCCGGCGGAACGCAGGGCGCATCGTATGCAGGCTGCACCATCACCGCGAGCGGTGGTGTGCCGCCCTATACCTTTTCAACGAATACGAGCGGTAACTATGCTCCGTTGCCCGAAGGCCTCTCTCTCAACGCGAACAACGGGGATGTCACCAGCGTTCTCATTGGCGGCCAGGGCACTTACACCGTGCAATTCATCGTTACGGACTCCGCGAAAGCACAGGCCACGCAGGAGATCGGTTTCGCCATCAATGGCAACAATGCGTTCCTGACGAACATCTTCCCGGCCACTTCGATCTTCCACCATCGCATGGACGCGGCGTCCACCGGCTTGCCCGTCGACACATCGCCGGCAGCGCCCATCTACAGCGGCTACCTGCCAGAGGTGATCCGGCCCTTCTTCGGAAACAACTCCGGCGCTCCATTTCCGAACGGGATTCCCGCGATCGAGGTTCCTTTCAACCAGCCGGATGCAGCGGTGACCACTACGGTTTATCAGTCCTACTTCACCTCCGGTCCTATCCCGCCCTATGCTCCGGTGGAAGGAACCGCCTACTCCAACGGAGATCGCCACGTTCTGGTGTATCTGGAAGCGGGCGGCGGAAACAACCCAGCCCTCTACGAGATGTGGCAGGGAATTTACGAGAATGGCCCGTGGACCGATTCCTCTAATGCACTGTGGCCTGACGCCGCTTCGAACGCGCTGACGCCGCAGGGTAACGGCACATCCGATGCAGCGGGACTCCCCGTAGGGCCGCTGCTGGTCAACGCCGATGAAGTGATCGGCACCGGCACGCCCAGCGCACCGAACGGCACCATTCTTCATCCCATCCGATTCACCCTCAACCATATGTTGAATTACTGGGTGTGGCCGGCCACGGAGACCGCGGGCGTGGGCAGCTGTATCTCCAGGGGGAACACGATTCCGACGGAAAGCCAGATTTCGCAGTCTGTCCCTCCGGCCAGTTGCACGATGACCGGCCCGGCGGGCGAAATCTATCGGCTCAAGGCCTCAGTGGCAACGCCGGCATGCGCGTCGACGAGTCCACAGGCAGCGATTATCATTACCGGCTTTCGCGACTATGGAATCATCCTCGCCGACAACGGCATGAGCGGAGGCCTGATCGGAACTCCCGATGCCCGCTGGAATGATGCCGACCTGGAGTGTCTGAGCAGTCTTACCTTGTCCGACTTTGAGCCGGTAAACGTGTCGAGCCTCATCGTCAGCAATGACAGCGGCGCCACCAGCCATTAGATCGTCTGCTGTCGAGTGCAGTCAGGTCGCAGAGGCCGTTACATTTTCTCTATCCCGACGGTGCGAGAAGGCGGTATAGTGATCCGCTAAAGCTTCGCAACGACGTGAAGGGTAAGTCGGCGCGCACCAGGGCCGCAGCCGTCCGCACGAGCGCGAGGTGCTTCCATGTCAAAGAACATCGTGATTTGCTGCGATGGGACGGGAAACGACTTCAAGGATCCCGACACCGACTCGAACGTGGTGAAGCTGTATAACACCCTCAAAATTTGCGACGACGAGCAGATCGCCTACTATCACCCCGGCGTTGGCACGATGGGCGCGCCCAACGTCGCCGGGCCGCTGGCTAAATGGTGGACGAAGGTGGAGGGTCTTGCCTTCGGCACAGGATTGCTGGAGAACGTGGGCGATGCCTATCGCTACCTGATGGAAAACTACAAAACCGGCGACAACATTTTCCTATTTGGGTTCAGTCGTGGCGCGTATACGGCGCGCGCAATCGGCAGCCTGCTGCATGTGTATGGGCTGCTGGAGCCGGGGAACGAGCAACTGATCCCTTATATTCTGCAGCTCTTCAGGAAGCTGAGCAAAGGATTGAGCACCCAGGAAACGACCTTTCCGCCGGAAGAGGCCTTCAAGTATGCCTTTTCGCGCGAGGTAGAGGTGCACTTCTGTGGCGTGTGGGACACGGTGAGTTCCTATGGTTGGGTCAACTCGCCGATCGAGCTGCGATTCAGCGGACAGAACCCAATCATACGCACCGGACGCCACGCGGTATCCATTCACGAGAAGCGCTGTTGCTTCCAGGACAACCTGTGGGGTCCATCCCTGCCGCCGGACGGAGATTATCCGGGACAGAACATCCGCCAGGTGTGGTTCACCGGAGTCCATTCCGACGTCGGGGGCAGTTACGTCGAAAGCGAAGCGGGGCTTTCGAAGATCACCTTCGAGTGGATGCTGCTGGAAGCAATGCAACAGGGATTGCAGGTCGATAGCCAGCGCGCGGCGATCGTGCTGGGCGACGGGAGCTCGCCGGCTGGCCTGCCAAGATATGTCGCGCCGGACCCGAAGGGTCCCGAGCACAAATCGCTCAGGGGCGCGTGGTGGCTGGCCGAGCTTTTTCCGCGCAAGCGCAAAGGACTCTGGGGCCTGCCGCTGGGGCGATGGGTGCGCGTCATTCCTGAGGGATCGACCATTCACGCCACCGTTGGTCAAAGCGGAGCGCAGGTCAAGCTTCCTGCACAGTATGAAACGGAGCCTTGGGTACGATTTGGCGGTGCAGCGGAGCAGACCCGTGACCTTGACCCGGTTCCCGTGGGAATCGCGGACGACCGGGGGACGCTGCGAGCAGTGGTGGAGAAAATGGCTGCGGCAGCAGATTCGAAGACGCTGCATCGACTCATTCGACGGTAACGAACCTGGCGCGTCCCCGACCCGTCGGCCCGAACCATTAGACCCACAGCAAAGGCTGGCGGATAGGATAGTTCCGGATGATCTCAGGGTCGGTGGGATCAGGATCCATCGTCTTCCACAGATCGAGATACTCCGCGCGTTTGCAATCCAGGCCGGCGAAGAGCAGCCCGGGCGAGCGCACGGGCAGAGCGTCGAAATGCTCGACGTCTTTGCGATACGGCCAGGAAGCTTTGTCTTTCAAATACGGATAGAGAAACGCGGCGGCCTTGCAGATGCCGCGGCCATCGGGCAGATGAAACGTGATCAGATCGTCGCCACTGCCTTTGAGCGAGACGCAGAGCATGGTCATCGCGTCGAAGTTGAAGATGGAATAGCTGTAGGGCTTGGTGCGCGCCAGCTCTTTGGGAAATGATCCGTCCTCTCCCAGCTGATCCGGCAAAAGAACCTCGACGTACTGCCTGCGGATTTCCCGCCGCGTTGGCTCGTCCTGAACGAGGCGAGCGTATTCCGCAGCCTGCAGCGCCCAGCAGGTCGCGTGATTGTTGAGCGCGGCACGCTCCGTCCTGCCCTTCTCGCTGATCTTCAACCAACCGAGATAACTGCGGAACCAGTCGTCGAGAGCGGCGTTGTCCGCAGGGGCCATGCTGTGCGGGGCCACCAGACTCGCGGCGCGCGCCACCTCGACCAGATGCAGCGTATCGATGATCCCGTAAGACCGTCCGGTGGAGACGCCGCGCACACCCTGCGCATATTCGAGATTGGGATTCATCCGCGTTGCAGGCGTGATGAACCAGGCGCGCAGATGCTCGCAGGCGTGGCGAGCATAGCGCCTCTCGCCGGTGAGCCGCCAGGCCGCGGTGAGCTCCGGCATACGAATGGAAAGTGCGATCATCGCCTTGCGATGTTCGTTGAAATTGCCGGGATTGCTCTCCCCATCGCGGTTGATGTAGGGTCCGCTGGGATCTTTGGGATTGGGCCAGAAATAATCCGCCTGAGAAAAGAAGTCATGCAGACCGCCCGGGCTGAGCGGCGACGGATAGGAGGTGATGGTCACCGGTGGCAACGCTAAACAGGCTGCGGCAGCTTTGAGGATGCGCTCGCGGTCGGTTTGCGACACCAGCTTCCACGCATCGACAGGTCGATTCGTTTGGGCCCGGACCGGCAAAGCAGCCAGGACAGCGGCCGAAGCGCAACCACGGGAAAATTCTCTGCGATCCATAAGAGGCCTGACGATTCCTATCGAGGAATGGGTCTTTCGCGGAAGAGGGACAGATCGATGGACGAGCCCATCTTCTCGTAGCCGGCGTCGTTCGGATGGAGATGGTCGCCGGAATCGTACGCGGGCGCAAAGACGGTGGAGTGATTCGGATCCAGTGTGGCCTTGTCGAAGTCAATGACTCCGTCGAACACGCCGGTGGTTCTGATCCATTGATTGACAGCCTCGCGCATCTGTTCGCCTTTGGGCGAAGAATAATGCGCGCCGACGTACGGCGTGAGGGTCGCGCCGAAGACTTTGAGCCCGTGCGCGTGGGCACGCGTGGCCAGCTGGGTGAGCGCGAGTATCAGCTCCTGCACTGTGATCGTGTCTTCAGGCTTTGCGGGCTGCGCAGTGTGGCCGATGTCGTTGATGCCTTCGAGAATGATGAGGTACCTGGCGCCACTCTGCGCGAGCACGTCGCGATCGAAACGGGCTAAAGCATTAGCGCCGGCGACGTCGTTGAGGAGCCGATTGCCATCGATGCCCTCGTTGAGGACAGAGAGGCGCGCCACCTGCGGGTCACCTTGCAGGCGTCGGGCGAGGACGTCGGGCCAGCGGGTGTTGGCGTCGAGGGTCGCGTGTGCGCCGTCGGTGATGGAATCGCCGAAACAGACGATGGCGGCGGCGTGCGCGGCGGCGGGGACGACATCGACAGCTTTGACGAAACACCAGGAGTAGATGGGGCGGGGGTCAGTGACAGCGGGCGCAGCGGTCGTGTCACCAAGGGTGATGAAGGTGGTTGCCTCGGCGGCTCCATGGCAGGTTATGTTGCTGAGAATCTGCTCGGGAATGTAGATACTGACGGCGAGATTCGACAGCGGCGCGACCTGAAGCGGCACGGGATCGCTGAAGAGGGGCGCGCCGGGCGGAATGATGACGGAAGGCTGGCCGTTGAAGGTAAGGGTGTGATCGGTGCCGGGCTGGATGGCGCCCGAACCGGCACTGATGGCGATGTGTGCGGCGCCAATGGTGAGAGGGCCAGTGCCGAATTCGTTGGTGAACTCGACGCGCAGCGACGATCCGCCGGCCGAGACGTGCACGATATTGCGGTAGGTGGTGTTAGCGGGCGAAGGCTGACCTGGATTAACGGGCTCGCTCATGGGCGAAGCGCCCCAGGTGCCGAACCAGTGAGCTGCGGCCTCCTGCGCAGGAAGAGGGGGCATCAAAAGGAAGAACACGATCAGGAAAATCCGGAAAAGCCATCTCGGCATGCGTTCCCCTTCAGCGAAACTATCGTCCGTTCTACACGATTTGGCCGGAAACGTGGGCCTGCTGAGCTTCGCTGAAGACGGAGCGCGCACAAATCGGTTATTCAGCAACCAGGCCGTTGCTCCCCTCGGCAGGCGTGACGTTGGTGACCTGCCAGCCGTTCGAGCTCTTCACCAAAGTTGCTGTTGCTGTCTGCTGGCCCGAGGTCGCGGCGGCAATTTTCGGGAAGGCCGTTTTCATCTCCGGCGAATTCGCCCAATCGGGCACGCTGGTGACCGCGTCATGATAGTTGACGGTGTACTGCGCCGCGTCCGAATCCGGCGGTGTGAAGTTGTCGATGGAAGTAACCCGGCGATTACCGAAGCAGAAGTTGCCGTAGCCCGGTTGGCTCGCATCCGCCGTCCATGTGGTGCGGCCTTTGTCGGAGAGGTCGTAATTGTTGACCTGTTTCGATCCGATCAGGAAACGCTTCTTCTCAGCGGGCGTGCGGGTCAGCAGCCCCGCGTCCGTCAAGGCGTCGAAGCCTTTCGTCTGATCTTCGTTATTGGTGTCGGCCTGAGCGGGAAATTTAACGGCTGCCGACCAGACGCAGACCTGTTTGGCGTTGTAGTAGTCGTTGAGCGCGGATTTGAAGGCGCTCGGATCGACAGCATTCTTGCGGCATCCTGTGCCGGCGATCACAAGTGCGAGTCCGGCCAGGCAGGCGATTTTTTTCGTGGGCATTCTTTTCACTCTCCTCGCTTTGTAGGATGCACAGTGCGACTGGAGTGCGGGAAGGGCGGGGCGAGTGGCCGGCCAAAACAAAAAGCCCCGACGTATCGCCGGGGCTTCTGATTCGGGAACGAGGGTTTAGAACGGCTGAGCGTGTTCGGCTTCCTGCTCCTCGTCGAGACCATGGCGGCGCAGCAGCGTCGGCAGGTTCTGCGAAAACGCCGAACGCGGCATCACGATGTCGCAGCCGGCTTCGACCGCCTTAGCCTTCAGATCTCCCTGCAGATGCGAGAGGAAGCCGATGACGGAGGTGCTCTTCTTCAGCTTCGACTTGATCTTCGGGATCAGCGTCATGGGTTTGGCCGCTGTATTGTTGAGATCGAAAACGATCAGCGACGGCCGCTCCTCTTCAGGACATTCGACGATCTTCGCGAGGGTCTCGGGGTCATTCTTGACGAATGCCACCTTGATGCCGAGCTTGCGCGCGGTCTCATTGATCTTCGCGAAGAAGAACAAATCCTCAATGAAAAGATAAATGCGTGTAGGAGCGTCCTCGCGGACGGGCGGCGGAGGCGCTTCCCACGGCGCGGCGTTCTCGGCGTAATGGCCATTGCCGTTGATGTTGCCGTTCCGGAACTCGATGGTGGACGGCGGACCGTCGGCGACGTTGCCGTTGACGGCGCGGTAGCTGTGGTCCATGGGACCGACAAAGACACGCTCGCGGCGCTGCTTGTTGCGACGTCGGCCGCCGCCTCCGCCGCCCTGGTGCTGGCCATTGCCGTTATTGTTCTTGAAGAAACGGGTTTGGCTGGAGGGCTGCGGCTTTGGCGGCTTCGCCTTGAACGCCTGCGGCTGCTGCGCCTGGGGCTGAGCCTGATTCTGCCCCTGGCCGTTGGCCTGCGCCTGCCCGCCCTTGTTCCTTTTGCGGCGACGGCGGCGGCGACGGCCACCACCCTCTCCATGAGCTTGTCCTTGATTCAATGACTGCGCCTGCGCCGGAACCGGGTTCTCCGGGGGCTGAGGCTGGTTCTGCTCTGTTGTCATGCCTGCACTTCCTGGTGCGATGAACTCTGTTCCTGGTTCCCGCTTACCTCTTCACTCCGGGCTCGCGGCTGCGGATCCTGGGGGATATGCAGCACGCACCCAACTCGTCGGGAGTCAGGAACGGGGATACTGTTTAGCTCCGGCCTGCTGCGGATAGGGCCATGGCCGGAAAGTTTATGGTGCGGTGCGATAAAAATGGTTGGAGTTCCTGGGCCCGTACCGCTCCCACTCGTCTACATGAAGAGTGAGACGAGGGAACGCAACCGAATGCCGCGCCGATCAACGGAACGTACTGGAGTTGCCGTCTGATGCTGATTCAACCTTCGCACCCGGACGCTTTCTCCTCTGAGGCACACGCGACGGCGGAGAAAATCTCCCGGTGGTGATTCCTGACTCTCGAGAATCGCGGCGAGCCTCGCGCATAACTGGCGTGGCATCAGCCGCTCGATAGGCAAAAATAATACTACTCCTCGAGTCAGGCCCTGACAAGTCCTTTGATGCGCTAACCTGCGCCGGGAGGTGCGCTGCGGTAATCAGCCTGATTCCGGGGCCCTTCCCGCTCAAACAGTAAAGCCATCCGTCTGGATGGCTTTCTGTGTGACAGCCAGTCACTGGCCTCCCTGAAGTTCGCCCTTCATCCTGAACGCAATGGAGAACGTATGGATTAGGACTTTTTGCATCCCGGCCGGGGCAGAATCTCGAAGGATGATGCTCTCATCGGCCGGAATCTCTTATTCGCACCAGCCCCCTGTGGGGACCTATGCGTCGCTGGCACTGACATGAAATGCAATTGGGGGGCCGTTCGGGTCAGCGAGTGGAATCAACCGTTTATAAGCAGTGGGTAGGACGATTCCATTCAGATTCCCGTAGAACCCAAATCGGCAGGTCCTGAAATCCATAACACCAGAGGGGGACTACTTTGGTCTGCTTTGCTCATTTTGACCTACCGCTGGCAGTTTGGGCAGAAGTGCGTCCCGCGCCCGGCAAGCACGATTCGCCGGATCGGTGTACCACAAACCCGGCACGGCTGGCCCTCGCGGCCGTAGACCCGGTGATGAATCTGGAAGAATCCCTCGACACCGTCGGCGTCCACGTAGTCAGAAACCGACGACCCTCCCGCGCGGATGGCCAGCTTCAGGACCGCCTGCAACCCCTTGTGCAGTCGGCCGAGTTGCTCGCTCGTGAGGCGTCCGGCGATCCGGGTCGGCCGAATCTTCGCCCGGAACAGGCTCTCATCCGCATAAATATTGCCTACGCCGTGGAGGAGCGTCTGGTTGAGCAGCGCGGCCTTGATGGCCAGCTTGCGCCCGCGAAACAGCGCGGCGAAGTCGCCCGGAGAAATGGTGAGGGGCTCGTGCCCCGGCCCGGTGAAGGCCCCCTCCCTGTGAAGGCTGAGGCGGCCAAAGCGGCGCGCGTCCACAAAGCGCAGCTCGCGCCCCGAGGTGAGGCTCAGAACCGCGTGCGTGTGCGGTGGCAGGGGAACCTCCGGGGAGGAAACCAGCAGGCGGCCGGTCATGCCCAGATGGACCAGCAGCTGGAAGTCCGTGTTCGGCGGGCGCGCTTCGCGGCGCGAAGGCGAGGAGCCATGGCGCGTTTTGCCAACTGCAGCCAAGCCGATGACGATGTGCTTGCCGACGCGATAAACCCGGCCGACGCGCATCCCTGCGAGCGCAGCGGCCAGCTCGGCGGCCGGCGTTTTGAACGGCTCCTTATATTTGCTGAACCAGGTGGAGACGATCACGTCGCCGCGCACACGCCGGTTGACTCCATTGGCGATGGTTTCTACTTCGGGCAGTTCGGGCATGGGGCAGATTCGAGTTTACGACTGTCGCAGCTTTCAAGTTTCTGCCCCCCGGGCAACTTGAAATCTACGGGCTCGTCAGCAGCCGTAGCTGCGCGATTCTTCTGTCTTCTCCCAGGGATAGGTTTGCATGGGAACGAAGGTGCGCTGGAAAAACGCATCGTCGACGACGTAGCATTCGCCGTCTTCGCCACGCACGATCCAGTCGCCGCGCTGCACGTTGGCGAAGCCAAGGTCGGTGGCAATGGTGGAAGGCTCGGTGGCCTGGGTGGCGTCGACCAACAGGGGCCGGCAGGTACGAAAGGCGCTCATAACTTCCTGAAATTCCTCCGCCGGGCGACTTGGCCCGACACCTCCTATTCGATCCGGAGCGCCATAAAAGTGCTCCAGGGAAGACATAAGGTATTTGTGAGGGCAGTCTGCGTGGCCTCCAGTCGCTTGACGCGGCGGACAATCTGCCCGGATAGTGGGATTTCGTTTTCAATCGCAATTGTGGGGGCGGGAATGATGCGACGCGTTGCGGCGATGGTGGTGGTGTTGTGCGGTGCGGGGATCGGATGGTCGCAGGTGCCGGCGACGCTGCAGCCGTTTGTGAAAATCGATGCTTCCGACATTCTCCTCGATAACGTGCGAGTGATCGACGGTACGGGGTCACCGGCGAAAGAGAACCAGACGATCCTTATCCACCGCGGGGAGATCGTGTCCGTGGGGCCACACGTTAGCGAGCGACCGCTAGATGCAGGAACGAAGACAATCGACATGACCGGCAAGACGGTTTTTCCTGGCCTCGTCGGCATGCACGAGCACCTCTTCTATCCACTGCCTGACGGCGGCCCTGGCCTGCTCCCGCTCTACGGCGAGATGGCGGACTCAGCGCCGCGCCTCTATCTTGCCGGCGGAGTGACGTCAGCCCGAACGGCGGGGAGTCTCGAGCCGTACACCGACATTTCGGTGAAGCAGGCGATCGATCAGGGGAGAATTCCCGGGCCCAGGCTCTTCCTCACCGGTCCATATTTAGAGGGATCGCCCTCGCTTGGGCCGCAGTTGCACGCGCTCACCGGTCCCGACGATGCCGCACGCCTCGTCGACTACTGGTCTGCGGAGGGCATGACCTCGTTCAAGGCGTACATGCACATCACTCCGGAGGAACTGAAGGCCGCAGTCGATCACGCCCACGAGCACGGGCTGAAAATCACGGGACATTTGTGTGCGGTGGGATTCCAGGAGGCGGCGTCGCTCGGCATCGACAACCTCGAGCACGGGTTGGTGGTGGACACGGAGTTCTACTCGCAGAAGAAAACGGGCGTATGTCCAGGGCAACATCCGCCGCAAGCGGAGCTGGCGAAGATGGACGTCGAAGGGCCGGAGATCCAGGGGACGATCAAATACCTGATCGATCATCACGTGGCGGTGACGTCGACGCTGGCCATCTTCGAGAGTTTTGCGCCGAACCGGCCGCCGATGAGCCAGGAAATGCGGGTGCGCACTTCACTCCTTCCCGACGCGTGGGGCAGCTACGCGACAACGCGCGCGGCGATTGCGGAGCGGGCGCAGGACGCACCTTCTGAGAGCATCTCCGACCGGCTGCTGAAGATGGAGATGCAGTTCGAGCATGACTTCGTCAAACAGGGCGGCGTGCTGATGGCAGGCTGCGACCCTACGGGCTATGGCGGCGTGCTGCCGGGCTTCGGCGATCAGCGCAATCTCGAATTGCTCGTCGAGGCAGGCTTCACCCCGGAGGAGGCGATCCACATCGCAACGGAAAACGGCGCGAAATTCCTGGGTGAAGACGCGCACTTCGGGACCATCGCGCCGGGCAAAGCTGCGGACCTGGTGGTGGTCGATGGCAATCCTGCAAAGACCATCGCTGATGTGGAGAAAGTCGATACGGTGTTCAAAGACGGCGTGGGCTACGATCCGCAGAAGCTGATCGAGTCGGTACGGGGGCTGGTGGGATTGCGCTAACGCGGCGACCGGCCGCTACGGTCCGCCGTCCACTCACTTCTTCACAGCACCCATCTTCGCACGCAGCCGCGCCTCGGCATCATCGCTCCAGTACTTGCAGTTCAGCTGCAGGAAGACCGACGAATACGGAATCGTCATATTGGTCTTCAGCACCAGAACCTGGAACTGTTTTGAAGCGTCGTCGACCCTGGCGATGAGTTTGTCGTGAGGCAGTGACTGCACCGTATACGCCCCCAGAACGTCGGCAATGTTCGCGCGGTATTGCGATGCGCCGGGAGCGTCCTGATCGGGAACAAAGGGCAGCTCCGCATCCATATAAATGTCCGGCCGAACGTGCTCGGAGTCCTCGATCTCATTCAGAACCACGCCCAGCACGACCGTCAACGGGGCCTTTGTGTCGATCGTCTCGACGCCCGGCGAAGACTGCAGAGGATAAGCCGAGTCGACAATCAGAATCCAGTTGCGATGGCCAAGAAGCGGCAGAGCCTGTGTCACCCTTGTCTGCCAGGACACCGGCTCTTCAGGGGGGGCTGCATGCAGAGCCGGAGCCGCGAGAAATACCGCGAGAGCGAAGAATTTCCTCAACATGCGCACGAGTATCTCAAATCCTGGCGGCGACCATGGCAATGGAACGAATTAATCGCTTGACCCGTGCCCGCAAAAGGATTATCAGTTCCTTTCCCCTAAAAAACGAGAATAAGGAGACTTCTAATGGGACACGGCATTATTTTCTGGTGCATTCTTGGTCTGATCGCGGGCTGGCTGACCGGGAAGATTATGAAGGGATCCGGCTTCGGCTTCCTAATGGATATGGTGGTCGGCCTGGTCGGGGCATTGATTGGTGGCTTCCTTTCCGCCCACCTGGGCCTGGGGGGAGTGGGACAACATGGCCTCATCATGAGCATTGTGATCGCCGTCATCGGCGCGGTGATTCTGACTCTGATCGTTCGCCTGATCAGCGGCAATCGAGGAGCGAACCTGTAGATCGCACCCATTCGCGGCGCATCAACGAAGACAACCGTGCAGGCGCCAGAGAGCCGGACCTGCACGGTTTTTCTTTGCGAGGACCTGCGACCGGTTCTAATCCTCTTTGTAAAGCGCGGCTCCTGCAATCGTCCCGATGATGCATGCGATGAAGTCAACGATTGCGGCGTAGAGCGCAAGGTGATGCGGGTAGAGATACGGAATCACCATGAAGAACAGGATGGGCACCAGAGAAGCGAGCACCCACGTTGCCAATCCTGCGTAGACTGCCGTCTTCACTCCCGCGCCGAAGCGAGGACGGATGGCTGCGTATATCCACACCGAAGTCAGCCCGAGGATGAGACCGACCAGGTTGTAGTGGATGATTTGCCCGGTTGTGATGCCTGGCTTACCCAGCGTTTTCATGGCGGCGTTCCAGTACGGACCGAGCCATACGGCTTCCAGCACGCTTTCGATGATGTCGCCGACGATCCCGGCCACGATGCCGCCCAAAATCCAACGGCCGACGTTGATCCTGCCCATACAGCCTCCTTTGTTTTGGGGGATGGCGCAGTATATCTGTGCCCTATAAGTTGTGCAAAGAAATTCGGCGTCGATTTTTAGACGGGCGGGATCCGTTCTTCCAGCAGAACCGTCACGCGGTCGCCGAGCTTCTTCCCGATGGCTTTCAGAATATCGCCCTTCACCGGCAGTTTGTGCCGGCCGTCGCCAAGCGCCATGAAGGAACTGCGAAAGGGAACGCCATCGATTGTGCCGCACACCTTCACCAGTCCGCGGGTGCCGAAGAATGTCACTGAATTGGGCCAGACCACATAGGTCCAGCCCCCTTTAGCCGGGCTCTTCTCCAGCTTCGCCGTGAACGCTTCGTTGAGATCCATCATTCCCTCACGCAACCCGGCTACTGGAGCAGCGAAATCGCGACGCTGGTCATCGCCGTCACGCCAGTGCGGATCGTCGGCGCGGGCAGCGGCTCGAATCGGCTGGTGTGCGGTCCAGGCAGTTCTGTGCCGGCCGCCCTTGCCGCAGCCAGTTTCACCGGATCCATCGCGCCCAGGATGAAATATGTCAGCGGAATCTTATGGTCCGGCAGCGCGAAGATGCCCACGTCTTCGCTGGCCATGCCGCGAGGAATATCGATGACGTTGTCGGCGCCCAGCGCCTTTACCAGCGTGGCTTTCACCATCTGCGTCTGCCCGGGATCGTTATAGAGCACCGGCGTCGACTCATCGTTGAGCACCGTCACCGTCGCCGCCTTCTCCGGCGGCAGACCGGCGGAGGCGGTAATGCCGGCCGCCATCTGCTGCAGCCCCCGGATCACCGTGTCGCGGCTCTTGTCGCTGAAAGAGCGCGTCGTCAGCTCGAGCTTCACCTCGTTCGGGATGATGTTGCGCTTTGTGCCGCCTTCGATGTGCCCCACCGTGACGACGGTGGGATCCTGCGGATCTTCTTCGCGGCTGACGATGGTTTGGATCTGCGTAATGTAAAGCGCGGCCAGCGTGATGGGATCGCGTCCGCCCTGGGGATAGGCGCCGTGTCCGCCGATGCCGCGAATGACCACATCGACGGATGTGGAACTCGCTGCTGACGGCCCGCTGCGCACGCCCACCGTTCCTGCGGCGAGGCCGTTTGTATCGTGCAGACCGATGATGCGGTCGGGCCGCCCGAAGCGTTCATACAGATGATCGGCGAGCATCGCCTTCGCGCCGTCGATCGTCTCTTCCGATGGCTGGCCGACCAGCATCAGCGTGCCGTGCCACTGCGACTTCATCGCGACCATCGCGCGCGCTGTCCCGATCATCACCGTCGTGTGGACGTCATGCCCGCAGGCGTGCATCACACCCGTGGTCACGCCGTCTTTGGTTTTTCCAACCACGTGGCTTGCGTACGGCACCCCGGTCTCTTCCACGATGGGCAGCGCATCCATGTCGGCGCGAATCATCAGCGTTGGACCCGCGCCGTTCTTCAGGATGCCGACCACGCCGTAAGCCTGCGACCCATCGGGATAACGGCCGACGCGCTCCGTGACGGTATAGCCTGCCGCGCGCTCCGCCTCGGCCAGAATGTGCGAGGTGCGTTCTTCGAAGTGCGACAGCTCCGGATGAGCGTGGATGTCCTTATAGGTATCGACCAGCGCCGGAGTTTCGGATTGCACAAACGACGGAACATCCTGCGCCTGAACGGCGGCGGCCAACGCGAGCGACACCAATCCTGCGGCTGCGAACAGTTTCACACTGGCTCCTGAAGAGAAAGTGGGTGCCAGTATACGCGACGGGAGTGCGAAGGTTACGGCCGATGAGGCCGCACTGCCAGCACCGCGTTCAATCCGCCAAACGCGAAGGAACTCGACAACGCCAGCGACGGGCTCGTGGCTTCATTCGCCAGCAGCACGTGTTCGAGTTCGAGCGCGGGGTCGACGATCGAGCCGGTTTCCGTGAAGCCCGCATTGGCCGGAAGCACATTGCGCTGCAACGCCAGCACGGTCGCCAGCAATTCCATCCCACCCGAGGCGCCGATGGCATGGCCATGCAATCCCTTCGTCGAGCTGATGGGCAGCTGCCGCGCGCGTTCTCCGAAGACCCAGTGGATGGCCTCCGCTTCCACCCGATCATTGGCTTCGGTGCCGGTTCCGTGCGCATTCACGTAGCCCACTTCGGCCGGCGTCGCGTGCGCATCTTCAAGAGCGCGTTGCATCGCCGCGGCCGATCCCGCCGGATTGGGCTGCGTGATGTGGTGCGCATCGGAAGACATGCCAAATCCCACGATCTCCCCGAGGATTTCCGCGCCGCGCTCCTGCGCTGCGTCCAGTGTCTCGATGGCGAACACCGCGGCGCCTTCGCCGAGACTCATGCCGTCACGATCTGCGGCGAATGGCCGGCAGGTGGTCGGTGAGACGACGTGGAGGCCGTCCCATCCTTTCAGAAACGTGTGCGTCAGCGGTGCTTCGTGCCCGCCGGTTAGCGCCGCTTTCACCGCGCCGGAGCGGACCATCTGAAACGCTAGTCCGATGGCATGCGTCCCGGAAGCGCATGCGGTGGTGAGCGTGAACGCAGGCCCGGTGATGCCGTACTCCATTGTGACCAGGCTGGTGCCCGCGTTGGCCATCGCCCGCGGCACCGTGAGCGGATGGACGCGCCCGCCGCGTCCGTAGACTTTCTCGTACTCCTTCTCCTCCGTATTGCGGCCGCCGGTGGAGCAGCCGAAGATGACTGCAATGGCTTCGCAGGGATGCGCGGCGACGAGTCCGGACTGTTGGACTGCCTGGCGCGCCGCCGCAATCGCGAACGCTGACGAGCGCTCAGCGATCGATCGCTGGCTGGCGGTGAGCCATTCTTCCTGGCGAAAATCCTCGACCACTGCGGTGCGCGTAAAGTGGAGGTCCGCCGGAAGATCCGCCATCTCGCGAATACCGCTGCGTCCCCCAAACAAATTTTCGGTAAAGCTCGCCACATCCTGTCCGATAGCGGTGATGCAGCCGGCGCCCGTGATGACGACGCGCATCATGCGTTTGGGTTAGGAGCAGCGCTCTTCTGGCGCAACGCGTCTTCGATGCCGGTGACCATATCGCTGACCGTCCTGATGCGGCCGAGTTTGTCCTCGGGAATTTCGATGCCGTACTTCTCCTCGATATCGAACGCAAGGCTCACGCGATCAAGCGAATCGAGGGCCAGCTCATCGAAGGTGCTGTCGAGGCGGATCTGCTCGGGCGTGATGCTCTTTTGTTTTGCGATGAGTGCGATGCACTCCTCGGCCACCTGATTCATCTTTCAACTCCAAAAATGCAGCAATTGCTCCTCACCGTGCCGTGCAACCGTTTTGGATGAGCAAGCTGTGGGTCTGGCACCACGGGGACGAGCCGCCACGCCACGATCATAATTGGACGGCGTGGGGCGCCAATGGGTGCCAGGGCACGCGAGGTTGACCAGGCGAAGAAGAAACGAAAACCGGGTTAGAATAAGCGGATGCTGTCCCCGGTGACCCCAGACCCCCACCCCAACGCCCCAGGGGCAGGTGCGCCGGGAACCCCAGTCCCGGAAACCCCTCAGGACCTTCCCGTTCCCGAGTCGCTCAAGTGGGCCCACCCGCTGGTGCAGGAGTGGTTCGTGCGCCGTTTTGGCACCGCCACCGAGCCCCAGGAGCTCGGCTGGCCCGTGATCCTCGCCGAAAAACCGGTGCTGATTTCCGCGCCGACCGGTTCGGGCAAGACGCTCGCGGCGTTCCTCATCTGCATCGACGGACTGATCCGCAAGGCGATCGAAGGGCGCCTCGGCTGTGAGACCGAGGTGGTTTATGTTTCGCCGCTCAAGGCGCTCTCCAACGACGTTCAGAAGAACCTGGAAACCCCCCTGCGCGAAATTCAGCAACTCGCCCTCGAGCGCGGCTACCTGTGCCCGCCGGTGCGCGCGGCTGTCCGGACGGGCGACACCCCGGCGGCCGAGCGCCGCGCGATGCTGAAGACCCCGCCGCACATCCTGGTCACCACGCCCGAATCGTTGTACATCCTGCTCACGGCGCAACAGAGCCGTGAGCATCTGCGCCGCGTGCACACAGTCATCGTCGACGAGATTCACGCTATGGCCGACGACAAGCGCGGCTCGCATCTGGCGCTGAGCTTGGAGCGGCTGGACGCCCTGGTGACCGGCGAGAACGCACTGATGGTGGGCGCGAGCCTCATTCAGTATCCGCCACCGTTACGAATTGGCCTGTCGGCGACGCAGAACCCGATTGAGTTGGTCGCGCAGTTTCTCGGGGGGACGCGCGGCAACCAGGTAGAAATCGTGCAGGCGGGTCAGCAGCGAAAGCTCGACCTCGGCATCGAAGTCCCGACCGACGAGTTGGGATCCGTGGCGACCATGGCGATCTGGGAGAGCGTCTACAATCGACTCGCCGAGCTGACCCTCGAACATCGATCGACCCTGGTATTCGTCAACACGCGATCCATGGCGGAGCGTGTCGCTTTTCAGCTCGGTGAACGGCTGGGGATTGAAAATGTCGCCTGCCATCATGGAAGCTTGTCGCGCAAACTGCGGCTCAACGCGGAAAGCCGCCTGAAGGCCGGCGAGATTCGCGTGCTGATTGCGACTGCATCTTTGGAGCTGGGCATCGACATCGGCACCGTCGATCTTGTTTGCCAGATCCGGTCGCCACGGGCGATTTCTGTTGGTATGCAGCGCGTCGGCCGCGCCGGGCACTGGCGCGGTGCAACTCCAAAAGGCCGCTTCTTCGCCTTGACACGCGACGATTTGATGGAGTTGGCAGCGCTGATCCGCGCCATGCGCGCCGGTGTGCTCGATCGGCTGGAGATTCCCGCAAAACCGTTCGATGTCCTGATGCAGCAGATTGTCGCGGCGTGTTCCGCGGAGCCCTGGCAGGAGCGGGCGCTCTTCGATGTTTTTCGTCGCGCCCAGCCCTATCACGATTTGCCGTGGGAGGAGTTCGACCAGGCATTGCATTTGCTCACCGAAGGCATCGAGTCCAGCCGAGGTCGCTATGGCGCGTACCTGCTGCGCGATCGGGTGCAGGGGCGCGTGCAGGCGCGGCGCGGCGCCCGCACTACAGCCATCACCAATGGCGGCGCGATCCCGGACACGGCGCTCTTTCCGGTAATTTTGCAACCCGAAGGCGTACAAATTGCGACCCTCGACGAGCATTTCGCCGTCGATTCGTCACCGGGCGACGTTGTGCAGCTGGGAAATAGCAGCTGGCGTATCCAGCGCATCGAGACGGCAGGCCGCGTTCTCGTAGAAGATGCGCATGGACAGCCGCCGACGTTGCCCTTCTGGTTTGGCGAAGCACCTCAGCGGACCCGCGAGCTGTCGGAATTTGTCGCGGAACTGCGTGAGGAGATCGACCGCCGCACGCGGAACGTGTTGCCAGGCTATGTGTCGCAGGCAATTCCGGAAATCGCCGAGGCCGCCGCGTTCCTCAGGGAAAAATGCGGCGTGGACGATGCTGGCGCAGAGCAGCTCATCGCGTACATTGCGGCGGGGCGCGCAGTCCTCGGTGTGGTCCCTTCTGTAACAACCATTGTTGCAGAAAGATTCTTCGATGAAGGAGGCGGCATGCAGCTGATCCTCCACGCGCCGTTTGGAGGCCGGATCAACAAGGGCTGGGGCCTTGCCCTGCGCAAGCGGTTCTGCCGAGGATTCAACTTCGAGCTGCAGGCGGCGGCCACCGATAACGGGCTGAATATCTGCCTCGCCGAGCAGCACAGCTTTCCGCTGAGCGACGTCTTCCATTTCCTGACCTCGCTAACCGTGACCGAGCTGCTGGAGCAGGCCTCGCTCGCATCCCCACTCTTCAAAACCCGCTGGCGCTGGGACGCGTCGCGGAGTTTGCAACTGTTACGGTTCCAAAAAGGAAAGAAAGTTGCTCCGCAGATCCAGCGGATTCGCAGCGACGATTTGCTGGCCAGCGTTTTTCCCCAGGCCGCCGCGTGTTTCGAGAATATCGAAGGCGATATTCAGATTCCTGACCATCCGCTGGTGAAGGAAGTGATGCGGGATGTGTTGCAGGAGGCAATGGATCTCGAGGGGTTGAAAGCCGTCCTCGATGCGATGCATGATGGGCGCATTCGGTGCGTTGCAGTCGACACCACGACACCGTCGGCGTTTTCCCACGAACTCATCAACGCAAACCCTTACGCATTCCTCGACGATGCCGGACTGGAAGAGCGACGTGCGCGAGCGGTACAGATGCGTGGTGTCCTGCCGGACACGGTGCTGGGCGAGGCCGGGCGTCTCTCGCCCGAAGCCATCGCCGAAATTCGCCAAGAGGTTTGGCCGGACGTTCGCGACGAGCATGAACTGCACGATTTGCTGTGTTCTCTGGTGGTCGTACCACTGGATATCATTTCCGGGGACAAAGGTTCCCGGGACTGGGACATTTTTCTGGCGCGGCTGGAGCGGTCGAAACGCGCCACCATAGTGAAAAATTGGGGCCGGGGGTATTTTGTCGCAACCGAGCGAGCAGAATGGCTGAAAGCGCTTTGGACGGATGTGGAATTCTCTGTGGAAATGTTGAAAACCCCAGGAGAACCCCCTGTAAACAGTGACGTTTTGAAGAAAATGTTACAGGGATGGTTACAAATCCTCGGTCCCGTAACCTCGGCTGGTATCGCGGCGCGGTTAGGCCTCGATTCCGGCGCGGTTTTCCAGCAGATGGTCCGTCTCGAATCGACCGGAACCATCCTGCGCGGCGTCTTCGAGGGTAAACCCGGGCAGGAATCTGTACCCGACATTGAGATTGAATGGTGCGAGCGTCGCATCCTGCAGCGCATTCATCGCCGAACCCTGGCGACGCTCCGCAAACAAATTGAGCCGGTGACACCGGCAGCATATATGCGCTTCCTCCTGGACTGGCAACATCTCGGCGAGCGGAGACAGTTGAGCAGTGAGCTGGGACTGCTCGAAGCGCTGCGCGGCCTCGAAGGGTTTGAGGCGCCGGCGGCAGAGTGGGAGCGCTCGATTCTGCCGCAGCGCGTGACCGGATACGATCCGCGCTGGCTCGATGCGCTGTGCCTGACGGGCTCGGTGGGATGGGGACGAATCTCTCCGCACCCCGCATTTGCTGACCTCGCGAGTGGCGGCCCGCGGCGTGTAGTGCCCACCAGCATGGCGCCGGTGACATTTTTTGTGCGTGAAGAGGCACTATGGATGGATTTGTGCCTGTCGCAGCGACAAATTCCCGAGGTAAATCTCAACGCCTGCCTCAGTGAACTCGCGAATCGGATCCGCTCGTGCTTCGGCACGCGCGGCGCGATGTTCGCAGCGGATTTGATTCGCATGCTTGGCGCTTCCGCTGAGGATGTGCATCGCGCACTGTGGGAACTGGTCGCAGCGGGACTGGTCAATGCCGATGGATTCGACAGCCTGCGCATGCTGATCGATCCGCGGCGCAAGCGGGCCTTCGCCGCGCCGGGCAAAGCGAAAGCCTCCGGCAGAAATGCGTCGGGACGCTGGGCGCTGCTGGCCGATCCGGAGGAGCCGGTTCCACTGGGTGAGCTGAGATATAAGGATGCGGAAGCGGCTGCGCGGGCGGCAGCAAGACGCGATGAGCAGCTGGAATCGGTGTGCCGGATGCTGCTGCGGCGCTACGGTATTGTGTTGCGCGATGTGCTGGCCCGCGAAACCACCGTGCCGCCATGGCGGGAACTGGTCGGCATGTTCCGCCGTCTGGAGGCGCGCGGCATCGTGCGCGGTGGAAGATTCGTTTCCGGATTCGGCGGGGAGCAATTCGCTCTTCCGGAAGCCGCGGACGCGCTGCGCGCGAACCGGACGCGCACCCTGGCCGACATGCCGCCGCTGACTATAGCGGCTGCCGATCCGATGAATCTCGTGGGCATCATCATCCCCGGCGAGCGCACGGCGTCGATCGCGGGCAATACGGTGACGCTGCCTCTCCCTCCCACCGAGGCCGAAGCGGCGGTCGTCGAGATGCCCACCCCAGGCGCCTTCACTTTCGATCTGCCCCTGGAGGGTGGCGCGATTGCCTGAGCCGTCGTCAGAGCCACCGAAGCGTAACGCGAAACAGGATGCCGAACCCGGGCCTCTGGTTGAAGGCGAGGACTTTTATCGCGAAGGTCCGTACGTCGTTTTTACGGAGGCTTACCACCGGCGCAGAGGCTACTGCTGCGGATCGGGATGCCGTCATTGCCCGTGGCGCGACGATCACAGCGCATAGCCGAACCAGGAAAATCGCGAACCCGTGCTCCTGCAGTATGCTGGCAAGTCATGGGCAAGTTATCGCATTTTGACGATGCCGGCGAGGCGCGTATGGTCGACGTGAGCGCGAAATCCGCGACGCGGCGCGAGGCGGAGGCGTCTGCGTTCGTCGCGCTGAATCGCGAAACGCTGGCGGCGCTCCCCCACAATCCGAAGGGCAATCTGCTGGAAGTGGCCCGTATCGCTGGTATCCAGGCAGCGAAGCGCACTGCGGAACTGATTCCGATGTGCCACCCTCTGCCACTGAGTTTTGTCGACGTGCGCACCGAAATTGTGGCCGAGGGCATCGCGATCCGTGCCACAGCGGCGACCACGGCCGCAACCGGTGTGGAGATGGAAGCAATGACGGCCGCGGCTGTCGCGGCGCTGACGATTTACGACATGTGTAAAGCACTCGACAAGGGCATCGTCATTCGCGAACTGGTGCTCGAGCGCAAGACTGGCGGCAAGAGCGGCGACTATTCTCGTGCGCAGGTAATAAAAAGTAAGAAAAAACACTCGCCGTCCGGACCCACGATCACAGTCCGCGGCATCTAAGGCCGCGCGCGGCCTGGATTCCGCAAACCATTACTGCAGGCATCCGTGCACAACTGAGCTTCATCTGAAGCACACAGGTGTTCCCTGTGCCGCGATGTCTGCGACCATTCCCAGCCAGTCGGGGATCGGTCCGGGGGGCGGATCGACAGGCGGGGCTACATCAAGAGGCAAGTCCAAATCCGTCTGTTGAGGATGATCCTTCCTGATGCCCCATGTACTGGTAACCGGGGGCGCGGGGTTCTTTGGTGGAATCCTGAAGCGCCGCCTGCTGCAGCAACATTTTCAAGTCACCAGCATTGATCGTGTGCCCGATCCGAGCTGGCATCCTCGTCTCAGCAGGATCACCGGCGATCTCCGCGATCCATGGCTGATGAACTCCGTCTTCTCAAAAGCGCGCTTCGATGCCGTGTTTCACTGCGCCGCCGTGCTGGCGCACGGGACCGCGCTCGATGAGCGGGATCTGTGGGCCTCGAATGTCGGCGCCACGCGCATGCTCGCCGAAGCCTGCCGCGACTACGGCGTTCCCAAACTGATTTTTACTTCTACGAATTGTCTCTGGGCCCGCAATCCGGGTCACGCGATTCGCGAAGACGAGCCCGCGTTGCCAGCGGAAATCTACGGCCACTCCAAGCTGGCTGCGGAGGAGATCCTTGCGCGTTACGCGCGCTATCTCGATGTGGTGATCCTGCGTTGCCCCACCATCATCGATCGCGGGCGCCTCGGTCTGCTGGCGATTCTATTCGAGTTCGTCCATGACGGAAAAACCGTGTGGGTGGTGGGCGGCGGCAGCAATCGCTACCAGTTCATTTACGCAGAAGATCTGGTGCAAGCGTGCCTGTTGGCGCTTCGCCCCGGCGAGTCGGACATCTTCCACGTCGGTTCGGCAAACGTAAAACCGCTGCGCAACGTCTATCAGGCAGTGATCGACGCGGCCGGCAGCTCCTCCAGGGTTCGATCGCTGCCTCTCCGGCCCGCGCTGGCGGCCATGCGTCTCGCGCATGGTCTGCGCATTTCACCCCTGGGCCCCTATCACTACCAGATGATCGCGGAAGATTTTATGTTCGACACCTCCAGGATTGAGGCGCGTCTGGGCTGGCGCCCCACGCTCACCAACGAGGAAATGCTGGTGCAGGCGTACCACTACTACGAAACGCGGCGCGAAGAGATCCACCAGCGAACCAATGTCTCTGCGCATTCCATGGCAACGCCGATGGGTGTAATCCGTTTGCTGAAGTGGGTTTCATGAGCAGTCTCCGTTCAGGCAATGCGGTGCTGCGCGCCGATCGGGTCGCATGGCCCCAAGAGGAAGTGCTGAGGCCGGAACTTCCCCAGCCATTCCTGGTCGAAGAGGAAGAGCAGTTCGACCGCCGGCAAATTCGTGCTGCACAAATCCATCAGTTGGTTCAGGTGGCGGCGCTGGTTGGCTATGCCGCGCTGGTCGCAGTCGGCATCTCGTTTCATGAACCCTGGGCGGACGAAGCCCAGGCATGGTTATTGGCACGCGATCAGGGATTCTGGCACCTGATGCTGCATGCCATCCGTTATGAGGGATCGCCGGGGCTGTGGCACGCGCTGCTCTGGGGGCTCGCGCGCCTCCACGTCAGTTATGTCGGCATGCGCTGGATAGCGGGCGTGTTTGCTCTGGCCGGCGTTTATGTGCTGCTGCGCTGGTCGCCGTTTCCCCTCATCCTCAAAGCTCTCCTGCCCTTCGGATTCTGGCTCGCTTATCAGGATGCAGTGGTGGCGCGCAGCTATGTTCTGTTTGCCATCCTGGCATTTCCTGCGGCCGCCATTTTGCGCAGCATGAGCCGCCCGCATACGCCTGCGGACCGCGGCAAGCTGATCTGGCTTGCGGTTCTGCTGGGATTGATGGCGAATCTGTCCGTCCATGGGTTCATCGCGTCCATCGGATTTGCCATCGTGGCGGTCGCCTTGTTGCGCAGGAAAATGCGCGAGCGAATGCCGGTTCGGATGAGAGGCCCCGCCGTCTTCGTCTGCTGCGCCTGGCTCTTTGTGGTGGTGACGGTCTTTCCCCCCAGCGATGTGGACTTTCCCGCAGGCAGGAACCTGCAAATGTCGTCGCAAAAGATTTGGGCGGCGTTCGGCAGCAAAACCGCCCAAGCTGAGTTGGCGGATGAAAAGGAAGCGAAGGAGAAGGGAGCAAATCCGAGGCCTGGAGAATTGGCAATGCAACCCGCGCATGTTGTCCAGAAGACGCGGGCCGAGGCCCGTTGGCACAAAATCGCGCGCGTCCTTGGTCTGCTTACGTTTCCGGTTTCGAATTTCCGGTACCTGGCTCTGGTCACCTGCGCGCTCGTCATCATACAGGCTCTGGTTTTCGGTCGCTCGCGCGGTCAGATCGGCTGGATCGGGCTCATGCCGTGGGCGCTTATGATCGCGCTGTTTACCTCGATGTATCTCGCGCCTCGTCATGCCGGAATGCTCTGGGAGGCGCTCATCGCTGCCCTCTGGCTCACATGGCCCGCACAACCCTCTTCACGCGGATACGAGCGCTGGCTGCGGTGGCTCACCGTGGCGGCACTGGTACTTGTCTCGATCGATCAGGTGCAGTGGACCGCGCATGCGCTGTGGGATGACATCCACAAGCCGTACTGCGGCGACGAAGCCATGGCGCGGTGGCTCAGCGCCGATGAGGCGGGCAAGCGCATTGCCGGCTTCGGCTATCACTCCATCGGCGTCACCAGCTGGTTCCACGGGCCGCTTTACTTCAATGAGCCGGCGACCTACTGGATCTGGAGTCAGCTGCCCCGCAACGACGCCCGCGCACCCATTGCTATCGCCACCCACCCCGACGTCATCATCTTCGGCGGGTGGAACTGGAGCGAACATAACGCCGACATCAGCGAAGACTGGGTCAAGCCCGATCTGAAGACCCTGAACAGCGTTGACCTGAACGACGCGTTTCACATCATTCCCTATGCCGAAGCGCACGGCTATCGAGAGACGCATCGCTTCTGCGGGCACGCATTTCTGCGCGGCGGCTATTCCGAAGAGCTGTGCCAGGTCGCGCTCCAGCCCGACCCGGCAGCCTCGCCAACAACAGCCCAGACTCCGGTAACTTCGCTGGTGGCTGCGCCGTCGCGCTAAAATGAAACGACAGGCAGACTGGACGGTCGCTGCCGCAGGCAACTGCGACAGAGGAAAGTCCGGACTCCGCAGGGCAGTGTGCCGGATAACATCCGGGACCTGAGCGTTAAGGCTCAGGGACGGCGAGTGCCACAGAAAACAAACCGCCCGCACCTCGCAAGAGGTCAGGGTAAGGGTGAAAAGGTGCGGTAAGAGCGCACCGCTCCGTCGGTAACGGCGGAGGCAGGGTAAACCCCACACGGAGCAAGACCAAATAGGGAACGAGTCCACAGCAATGTGGACACGCGTCGGCCCGGCGCGGCAGCCTCGAAGAGGCACCCAGCAATGGGTGAAAGTTCCGGGTAGGTCGCTGGAGCGGCGCAGTAATGCGGCGCCAAGAGGAATGGCCGTCCTCGACAGAATCCGGCTTACAGGTCTGTCTGTTCCACATGGCCCCGGTTTTCCGATAAGGAGAGCCGGGGCCGTCAATTTTTCGCGAAATTCCAGTCGCAGGATGCATCGCGGTGGCCGCAGTCGCGGGCCGCTACCACTACACGCTGGATGTGTTGCTGGGCGCAGCCGTCGCGCTGACCGTCTTTTTGGGGAGCTATCGGTGGTTCTGAGGCGCGAGACCCTACATCGCTCTTTTCGGCAGCTCCGCAAACAGGCTCGAAACAAAATCCAGCATGAACAGCGGATGCACCGGCTTCGCCAGGAACTCGAACATGTTCCCCTTCCTCGCCGCTTCTTCCATGAGCGCCTGCGTGCCCGTGTGGCCGGAGAAGAGCACCAGATGGCACGCGGGCCGATTCGCTTTCAGCACCACCGCCAGGTCGATCCCGTTCATGCAGGGCAGCATCACGTCAAGGATCGCCAGATCCGGCTCCCATCGAGCAATAGTCTCGATCGCCGTCTCAGCCGAGTTGGCGATGCGCACCTCGTACCCGTGTTTTTCGAAGATGAGAGCCAGCGACTCGGTGATCGCCGGCTCGTCGTCCACGATAAGGATTCCACGTGGTCTACCAATCCCCTTCACGGGGAGCCTCCTGGATTCGAATTTGCTGTCTGGGCCGAGTCCGCATTGTGGGCGCAGGTTGGGGCGTCTGAAGCGCCGTCCTGAGTGCAGTGGCATGACCACTGCGGCGGTGCTCACTACGATGCTGCAGGGGTGGGGCAGGCGTTGCCAGCCCATCCGCCCTAACTTTTGAGGCGGCCAGACCCTGATTTGGCCGGACGAAAGTGCTCCCACCCCTGCGGCTCCACAGGAAAGTGTTTGCCCTCAGTTGTTTGCAACGTAATCAGAGGTTGGCTCGCTCGCCGCTTGTGGATCTTCCCGATGCGATGAATCGGCACCCCCACCACCGTTTGCGGGAAGCGGACCGCCGCGGATGCGGTGAACAGCAGCTCATAATCCTCGCCGCCGTTCAGCGCCAGACCCAGAGGGTCCCGGTTCTGCTGAGCCAGGGGATGAACCGGGAGCACGTCCTGATCAATAATGGCCGCAACATGGGATTCCTCACACAGATGCGTCAGGTCCGTCGAGAGTCCGTCGCTCAAGTCGATCATCGCGTGAGCCAGCGTGCGCAGCCGGCGACCAACCGCGAGCCGAGGCTCCGGATAGACGTGTGGATGACCCGGAGCCTCCCCGATCACCTTGCTGAATCGCTTCGGATTCTTCTTGAGCGCCGCCAGCTCGGCAGCCGCTCCGCCCAGGAAACCAGTGACATAGATCAGGTCTCCCACCCTGGCGCCTGATCGCAATAGCGCTTTCCCGCGCGGTACCTGACCGATGGCAACGATGTCGGCAAGGATTAGCCCGTCGCGTGACTGAGAAATCCCCGGCGATTGCGCAGTATCGCCGCCAGCCAGCTTGACATGGTGCTTGCCGGCCAGCGCCAAAAAGCCCTTCAGAAAGCGCTCCAGCCAATGCGCCGGCAGCTGCCTCGGGACAGCCAGCGACAGGAACACCGCCAGCGGCTCCGCCCCCATCCCAGCCAGATCGCTCAATCCCCGCGTCAGGCATCGATGCCCCACCGACTCAGGCGGATGCCACGCTCGCCGAAAGTGCACGCCCTCCAGCGTGAAATCCGTTGTCACGCAAATCTCATCGCCAGCCTTCGGGCGCAGAATCGCGCAATCGTCACCAATTCCGAGACGCAATGCTCCCGAACCTGCACCCCCGCCGCCCGCCTGGCGGCGGATCGCCTCAATCAAGGCAAGCTCGCCGGGAACAATTCGAGAACGATCGTTTCGGGCCATGGAATTCTCTGCGAACAAGAATACGCGGCGCATTTTCTCGGATTTCTGTCGCAGTTTCGTAATTCGGCACCTCTAAGCCCTTTCTCTCCAGCATTGGCAATTTCATACCCCCTTATCCACTTGATTTGCACAAGAGCTAACCGCTGTAATGGCTCCTTGCCTGGAAAATCGGGCGGAGGTGTTCATGGCGAAGGAAGCCTGGATGGACAGCACCCATGTCCGCGTAACCTCGGAAGACGGCACTACCTCCTACCTCTACGAAGTCGACTCCCTGGGCGAAAGAACCTGTACCGAAATCGTCGAGCGGAAGCCGGACGGCACCACCGATGCCTACATCCCTGCTCGCGCGCTCGACGACCTCTTCTGGGGCAGCCGGGGAAGACACACCTAGCCCGCACCTCATCCCGAATCCCGCCATGCCCGTCTATTCTGAACAGGCAGACATGTCTGATCCGATCGATACGCTCAAGGCGAGACTGGAAAAATACGTTGCGGCCGGCGGCGGCGCTGTCGGTGATCGCGGAGCCATGGAGGCCTTTCTCGAACTGCGCCTCGAACTCGAGGCGGGCCGCGTGCGCGCCGCGGAGCCGGATTCCTCCGCTCCAACCGGCTGGCGCGTCAATGCCTGGGTCAAGCAGGGGATCCTGCTCGGCTTCCGTATCGGCCAGCTCGAGTCCTCCGGCGACGGGCTCTCTTTCGTCGACAAGCACACCTTCCCCGCGCGGCGATTCACGCCGGAGCAGGGCGTCCGCATCGTCGCCGGCGGATCGTCAGTCCGTGCCGGCGCTTACCTCGCACAAGGCGTCATTGCGGTGCCGCCGATGTACGTCAACACCGGCGCTTACGTGGACGAAGGCGCCCTCATCGACTCCCACGCCCTCGTCGGCAGCTGCGCCCAGATCGGCAAGCGTGTCCACCTCAGCGCGGCAGCCCAGGTCGGCGGTGTTCTGGAGCCGGTGAACGCCAGCCCCGTCATCCTTGAAGACGATGTTCTCGTCGGTGGCAATTGCGGCGTCTATGAAGGCACCATCGTCCGCCGCCGCGCCGTCCTGGCGGCCGGCACCATCCTCACCCGCGGCACGCCTGTCTACGACGTTGTGCGCGGCGAGGTCCTCCGCGCCAAAGACGACAAACCCCTCATCATTCCCGAAGATGCTGTCGTGGTTCCCGGAGCGCGCGGGGTACATCCGCCCAACCTCAAGGTGGCCGAGTCGTGGAACCTCAGCGTCTATACGCCCATCATCGTGAAATACCGCGACGAAAAAACTGAGCTGAGCCTTGCGCTCGAAGATCTCCTGCGCTAGCAATGCTTCGCCGCCCCGAGCTACGCCTCTCTTTGTGCAGCGTCATGCAGAAACGGCAGCGGCGTGCCGTTCTTGCCGGCCCAGCGGATGCTCTCGATCAGATCGCCCATGTTAGGCACCGTGACGCCCTGCACGGGTAAATACAGGCCGAGACAATTCTCGTTCCACAACTGGTTCGCCATCAGGAAGAGCAGCTTATAGCACGAGGGCCATTCCGACTGCGGAATCTTCGGACCATCCGGGTAATCGACCGCCAGCCACGCCGTGTGCCGGTCCCACACTCGCTGCCGCGCCTGGCTGGTTTCTCGCCCAGTGCGACGATAGCGCGCCCGGTCGCTGCGCACCCCGAATCGGACATCGGATACACGGATGAGCCATCGTCCCCCGTGCTGGCCGCGGGCGATGGATACTTCGCTGTCCGAGTCAGCCCACGTCTGCGCTGCCAGCTCGATCGCAGTTTCTCGCGTCAGTTCTACCGGCGACTCCAGCAGCAACACCAGCGAGGGACACGGCTCCTCCTCTTGATCGGGTGAGCCGCTGACCACGCTCCCCAGAAACCGTATCGCTCGCCGAAACATGCGCGACCCATCTTACGATGAGCGGAGCCCTCGCGCACGACTTTTTGAAGATAGCCTGACTGATAACTATGGAGGTAACTCTGAGTTAAGTTACTTATATCGGAGGTAATACAGAGGCCCGCATTACTGAAGTCGTCTTTCCATGGAATTGCCGGTAGCAGGACGCCGCGATTTCGAAAACAGCCGTTACTTCAGGCCACTTCCCCAACCGGGCGCTCGACGCCCCTGTTCGTCATGAAGCGCTCCATGGCCTGCATTGCGCAGCCCTGCCCACACAGATGATGCATCTCAGGGTTGCGGCTTTCCGCAAAGTTCCACGGCAGAAGCGTGAAGCGCTGGCCGGGCTGCCCTTCGTCAAAGCAGGGAACATCGCCAAGGATGTACATCCACCAGTGGTTGGCCTCGCCCTTCTTCTTGCCGCAGATGTCGCAGGTAAAGGATACGTCCCAAACCATGGCTACCTACTCCTCGTAAAGCACACTTTCCGATACGGTACAACGGAATCCGCCCCGCGGCAGTAGCCCTTCTGTGTGACCCCTCTGGATTTCTCGCTGCCGCGGCCGTACCGATCCCGTAACTGGCTTTGATTTTGTTTTAGTTACGTTGTTGTCATTTTGGCGACGAGAAGATAGCGCTGCCACTCCTCGCCGCCCGCCCTGGACGCCTGGAACGATCGGATTGGCCCCCGCGTCGCAGCGGCCGACGTCGATCCATAAAAGTACGACGGAATCGGCTTGAGGGATCGCTGCTTCCTGTAAAAAGATGTCGCCTACTGCGGAGCCGGCCCTCGCACAATCTGCACCAGGTTATTCACATCGATGTGCTTCGCAAAAGCGGCCTTCACGTCATCGGCTGTCAGTGCATAGTATTTTTTCGCTGCCTGGATCGGCTCATCGAGCGGCAATCCAACGTCAGCGCGGCCCAGCAAACCGCCCGCAACCGCCTCTTCGCTCGACTCGCTCAGCGGAATCTGTCGCAACAACAGCGCCTTCGCCTGATGCAGCTCCGCATCGGAGACATCCTGCGTGCGCATCTGATCGAGATCGCGAACGATCAGCGCTCGCGCCTTCGAAACATTGGGCGGATCGCATCCATAATCGACCGAATAGCTGGCGCGCGTCTTCGAAGCGTCCATGCTCACATCGACGTTGTACACGTATCCCGCCACCTGGCGCAGGTCGTGATACAGCCGCGTTGCGTAGAAGCCGCCGCCAAGCACGTGATTACCCAGTTGCAGCGGGTAGTAATCCGGATCGAACCGGTTCAGGTCAATCTGCTCCGCCAGGATGACCGAATCCTGCACCGCCTGGGCATCCGGCACGGTGGCAGCCGAAGCCTTGTTCACCGGAATCGCTGCCAGGGTCGTGTTCGGTTTCTCGCCCGTCGCCTTCCAGTCGCCAAACCACTTCTCGATTACCGTCCGCGCCTCTTCGGGCGTCACATCGCCAATCACCACAATCGTGGTCAGGTCGGGTCGAATCGTTGCCGCGTGGTACTGCTTCACCTCGTCGAGCGTCAGCTTCGTCACCGTGTCCGGAGTCACCTCGCGCAGCACTGGATCGCCCCTCGGCAGAAGTGCCATGTCCAGAGCGCGCGATACGTGATAGCCAGGGCTCTGCAGGTTGCCGGCGACATACTGCGCCGTCTGCTGGCGCGTGACCATAAACGCCTGCTCCGGCAGTGCCGGATGCAGCTCATTATCCGCGAGCAGCTGCACGCCCCTCGAGAAATACTCCTTCAGCACTTTCACGCTGAAGTTGTACCCGGCGTTCTCATTCGCCGCAATGTCATCGAGTGCCTTCTGATAGGCCAGCCGGTCCAGCGTCGTCGTGCCGTAGGAGTAGAGTCCATCGAGCACGTCGCCTACTCCTTCCTGGTTCGGCGGCGTCTGCAGATCGCCGTTGTGCTTCACCGAGCCCATCACCGTAACCGTGGGGCTGGTCGTGTCCGTGCGCACGATCAGGCGAATCCCGTTAGGCAGCTTCGTGTCCGACACAGGAATAAAAGTTGTAGGCACCTGCAGCTCGCCCAGTTCTTTCGCCGCCCACGAGGGCAGCTCCACTGCCTTGGTCGGCGCTGACGTCACTTTCTCGCTGCCGCCGAAACCCTTCTCTGCGACCGGTTCGCCGTTGGGCGCGGGCTTCAGCGTCGCCGTGATCGTGTTTGCGTTCAGCAAATACTGCTTCGCCACCCGATTCACATCGGCCAGGGTGACTTTGCGCATCGCGTCCACATCTTCGTCCGGCGAGTTGCGTCCTTCCGCGGCCAGCGCCGCCGACCACAGCGAAGCCAGGTCGGGAATCGAGTTGCGCTGGAACTCTGCCTGCGCAATTTCCGCGCGCTTCGCCGCGTCCACCAGATCCTCCGGCACGCCGCTCGCCGCGTATTGGTTCACGATTTGCCGCATCTCGTCGAGCGCTGGATTCGCATCCTGTCCCGCCGGCAGCGCCACAACTCCATAGGCAACGCTGGCCTTTGGATACGTCTCCGCCAAACCGAATTCCGCCGCCAGCGCCTTGCCCGCCGGCACCATGCCGTAAAGATCGGCGCGCTGGCTCGCCAGAACATCCGCGAGAATCTGCATCGCGGCATAATCCGGCGAGTCCGTTCCCGGCATTCGCCACGCGATGAACCCCAGCACGTACGGCAAATTGCTGTCCAGGGTGAACGTCTCCGGCTTCACCGGCTGCAGCTCGATCGCCGGATGGGCCGGCAGCGGGTGGCTGGGAATGTCACCGTAGAGCTGGCGAATCTTTGCCATCGTCGCCGCGGGATCGACATCGCCCACGACGATCAGGATCATGTTCGACGGCGTATACCACTGGTCGGCAAAATCCTTCAGCATCGTGCCCGTAGTCTTGTCGAACGACGGCCGCGTGCCCAGTGGATCGTGCGCGTAGGGCGTGCCGGCGAACAGATCAACGTTCAGCCGATTCACGAATTTGTACGTTGGGTTGGAAAGATCGCGCGCCACTTCCTGTTCGATGGCGCCCCGCTCCTGGTCCCACTCCGCCTGCGAATCGTCAATGCCGCGCAAACACGCCGCCTGCGCCTCGAGCGCCACATCGACATCGGTCGCTGGCACCGTTTCAAAATACTGGGTGATGTTCTGTTGCGTGTCCGCGTTGTTGTCGCCGCCCAGCAGTGCAAAAATAGCGGAGGTCTGGTCGGCGGTCATGCCCTTGCAGCCGCGGAACGCCATGTGCTCCTGCGCGTGCGCCATGCCGGGAAAGCCATCCGGCGTCTCATCGCCACCCACCAAAAAGTTGGCCTGCACCGTCGCCACTGGAGCCAGCGTGTTGCGGATTATCACCACCCGCATGCCATTCGGCAAAGTCGCGCGGGTTGGCGGTTCATCGGCCGCCCGCAAAAGTGGGGCGGCAACAAACGACAGGAGCGCAACAAGCAGGACACGCAGATTCGACAGACGCTTCAAACGATTCCTCCGGGTATTTCCCTCCCTCGATGGTAAAGGAAAGACCTTCCGGAGTTGCGCCGAGTGACGAACGGTGCGATTTGAGGTGCGGCCGCGCGGGCACACGGCGGAATCGCTACTCGTCTTCCCCGATCGGCATTCCCGGAGGCGCCGGAATCGGCTTCGCCGGAACAAACTTCGCCGGATCACGGAAGAACTCATCGATCCGCGCCACTTCCTCTGCCCGGAAAGCCTGGCTATCCACGCCGTAGGAACCGCGAGCATAATCGTCGCGCAAAGCCTGCAGCGCAACCCGCACCGTGCCCTTCGTCTCCGCCGATGCCTCCGGATTCGCCGCGAGCGCCAACAGCGCCTCCACAATTCGGCTGTCGACCGCCCGCTTCACCTCGCCCGCCAATCCCTGTTGCCCCTCTAAACTCCCCGTTGCCTTCAACGTCGCCTGAATCACATCGTCCAGCGAAGGCTCGGCGCTCTCCCGCGCGTGATACTCCACCAGCCGATTCGCCCGCTCCGCATTGAACAGCAGCCCCAGCGTCAGATCGGCCGCCGACTCCGCCGACGCAATGGGATCGAAGGTTAGCCCGGTATCCGACGGCAGGCTTTCCTCGGTCCGCGGCAGCTCCGGCGGCCGCGGCGGAAGCACTTTCAGCACCGATTCCGGCAGCGTCAGCATCTCCGGCGAAATCGTCTTCAGCACGCTGGCCAGCGCGTGCTGCTGATCCGCAGGCGCCACAATCTCCGGCAGCATCTGCCCGTCACCGCGCACGTTGTACCGATAGTCCAGTCCGCCGATCTCTTTCACCGCGGCCTCGGTCTGGTAGCGATGAAACAGGTAAACCAGCACCAGCGTGTCCTGCAACTGCGCCAGCGGCTCTCCTTCGCGAATCGCGTTCTCGCCAAACCGCTGCATCGCCGCCGCCCTCACCGTCAGCACACGATCCAGCTCCGCCGCCGCATCGGTTCCGTTGTCCCACAGGTGCGCGTGCGGATGCGCCCCACCCTGCGGCCGCGCATCCTCGTCGGTGATGTAGATCATCCCCGTCTTCTCCGAATCGCGCAGAATCTTATCCAGCCCCGCCGCATCTTCCGCCGGCTTGCCGTCGTGATCGAACTCCCGATAGCCGTAATCGATCGCCACCTTATCCCAAATTCCAATCCCCACCGGATACGCATGGCTGACATCCGGCACGCCGTTCGCCCCCAGCGTGATCCACGGATGCGGATAATCCATCACCGACATCGTCTCGTCCGGGTTGTGCGGGAAAGCGCTCGCCGCAAAGTTATGTGCGAGCCCCAGCGTGTGTCCCGTCTCGTGCGCGCCGAGCTGCCGGATCCTCTGCAGCACCATCTGCAGCGCAGCATCGTGCGCCTCATCCGCAGGTGGTTTGCCGTGTTCGTACGGAGACAGCAGCGCCTCCGCAATCAGATAATCCTGCCGCCCGCGCAAACTGCCCAGCGTCACGTTGCCCTTGATAATCTCGCCCGTCCGCGGATCGACAATCGACGCCCCATAGCTCCATCCGCGCGTATATCGGTGCACCCACTGGATGATGTTGTAGCGCACGTCCATCGGATCCGCGCCCTCCGGCAGCGGGTCCACGCGAAACGTCCCCGGCGCCCATCCCGCCGCCTGGAACGCCTGATCCCACCACCGCGCCCCCTCCACCAGCGCGCTGCGCAGCGGCTCCGGCGCACCGCGGTCCACGTAGTACTGGAGCGGCGTCACCGCCTCACACGCGCGGGTGCAGTTCGGATCCTTTTTGATCAGCCGGTGCCGGGTGATGAACTGCTGCTCGATCGGCTCGCCCAGTGGCGCGTTGTAATCCCGGTAGCTGGTTCCGAAATACCCGGCGCGTGGCGAAAATCGTCGCGGCGTGAATCCCGGCGGCGGCAGCGCGACAAAATCCTGCCGCTGCCGTATGGTCACCGCCCGCGGATTCGGTGTCACCTCCGTCACGATCCTGCCTGGCCGCTCCAGATCCTCCGGCCTCGTGGCGAACGTCAGCTCCGCTTCCACCACCGTGTTCTGCGGGAAGGCCTTCGTATTCTCCAGCACGAACGTCGACCGCGCCGGATCCACGTGGTACACACCCTGTTTGCCCTGGGCCAGCCCTTCGGCAATGTGGTGCACATCGGTCAGGAAGAACTGGGTCGCATCCACCAGCACCGTGCCGTCTGGGCTCTCCGCTTCGACTGTGAATCCCGCCAGCACCGAGATCGGGAACGACTCGGCCACCGCCGCCTCTTCCGCCGGCTCGGTCAATGAACTCCGGAACTTCAGGTTCGGTTCCACCAGCAGCAGCTTCGGTCCCGTCCGTTCGAAGTGCACAATCTCGCCCGGCGCGGTCTGCCCGCGGTCCATCCCGTAGCCGCCCAGCTGGCTGCTGCCCATGCTCCAGGGCGTCGAATTCGTATAGATCAGGTCCGCCGAACGCGTGTGGTCGGCATTGCCGGTCAGCGGCACTTCAAGATAGAGCTTGCCCGTCTTCGCATCCCAGTCCAACGGCAGCAGACCGGCCATATGCTGCATCGACTTCGTGCGCTCAGCGATCGAGGCAGGCGGCTTCGCTTCGGCATTCTGAGCCGCAGAAGCGAATCCGGTTGAACCAGCAATCAGCACAAGGGGAAAGGCAACAGCGAGCAGAGACATCCGCATGCGAACCATGCGCCGTTATAGCACGGTCCCGCGCCTGAAAATGAAATTCGATGGATCGAGATGGGATTGATTTTGAATGGTCGGGACGGGCAGATTTGAACTGCCGACCCCTCGCACCCCAAGCGAGTGCTCTACCAGGCTGAGCCACGTCCCGACAACAGCAGAGGTCTACTCACCAAAGTTTACCATCGGCTTCGTTCCGGCAAGGCAGCAACTCGACGAAGCCCCTACCGGGGCACCTGCCATCCCGCTCCCACTGTCGCGAGAGTCGCCTGATCGGTCGGCGCATCCCCCAGCGACTGCGCCAGCGCCGGATACGCCGTCTTCACCTGATCGGTGTTCGCCCACACCGGCACATCCCGCATGACATAGTGATAGGTCACCGTCGTCTCGGTGAAGCCGTTGCGCGGACCCGGCGGCGTGAAGCTCACGATGCCGGTCACCTCGCGATGCCCATAACAGAAGCGTGGCGCGAAACGCTGGCCGGCGACATTCAGCGTGTAGCGGTCGACGTGCATGTCGCGATCTTCCAGCCGCGTCGCGAGACCCGCATCGGTCAGCGCATCCATCTGCTGCTTCTCCACCTTCGCTTTCGCCCCCGGAGCCACCTCGTAGGGAAACGTGTGGCCTTGCGGGAAGAGGCAGTCGTTGTGGTCCTGGTAATAGGCGTTCAATGTGTTGGTAAAGTTTTCGGGCGTCGGCTTGTTGGCCGTCGAGCAGCCAGCCCCCAGCGCCACCAGCGCGCACACCGCAATCCGCACCTCGGTTTTCCTTGCCATGCGACGTTCCTCTTTCTTCGTTCCCTGCCCCGCTCGCATTGGATGCGGACAAGCTGCGGCGAGGCAACCGGGCCGTATTGGGCTGAAAAGAACAGCCTGCGCTCATCCTGCTTCAGCATCGGATGAACGGTTTTCCGACCGTGCTCCTTACCACACGCGGCAACTTTTCACCGGAGCCATCGGCTGCCCTGGCTTGCAGCCAAAAGCATGCGCGAACTCCGGCATGTTCACCAGCACACCGCGCACGCGCAGCGCGTCCGGCGAATGCGGATCCACCTGGGCGAGCATGCGCAGAAATTCAGGACGTTCGTTGCTGCACCAGTTCTGCGCATAACCGAGGAAAAACTGCTGCTGCGGAGTCATGGATTCCTCAGAGGTTTGCTCCGGCGTTGCGGCGGTCGGAGGGCCGGCGGCGAGACGTGCCATCAGAGCCATCAGGGCGAGGCGCGCGCCCCCATTGTCTGCGGTGTTCTCGCCCAGCGTGAGTTTGCCATTCACCTTCACGTCGTCCACCGCCGTGAACTGGCTGTACTCCGCATCGATGCAGCCCGTCTTGGCTTCGAATTGCTTCTTGTCTTCCGGCGTCCACCAGTCGTGCAGATTGCCATGAGCATCGAACTGGGCGCCCTGATCGTCGAAGCCGTGGGTTAGTTCGTGGCCCACGACTGCGCCGATGTGGCCGTAATTCGTGGCGTCGGTCGCATCCTTGTCATAGAAAGCCGGCTGCAGAATGCCCGCGGGAAAATTGATGTCGTTCATCGACGGATCGTAATAGGCATTCACAGTCGGGGGAGTCATCTGCCATTCCTGACGATCCACCGGCTTGCCGATCTTGTTCAGCTGATAGGCGACTTCAAATTCGCGCGAACGCATGGAGTTGCCCAGATCGTCGCCCGGCTTGATTTCCAGCTTCGAATAGTCGCGCCACTTATCCGGGTACCCGATCTTGTCCGCCACGGCATGCAGTTTTTCCTGCGCTTTGACTTTGGTCTCAGGGCTCATCCAGTCGATCTGGTCAATGTCTTTCCCCATCGCCGCTTCAATGTCGTGCACCTCGCGCAGCGTGGCCGCTTTCATATCCGGCGTGAAGTACTGTGCCACATAGAGCTTGCCCAGCGCTTCGCCCAGCGAGCCGTCGGTGGCCTGAACGCAGCGCTTCCAGCGCGCCTGCTGCTGGGGAGTGCCGGTGAGCTTGCGCCCGAAGAAGTCGAAATGTTCGTCATCGAAGGCATGTGGCAGCCGCATGGCAAACGAGTCCGCCAGATGAGCGCGCATGTACGCCTTGATGGTGCCGAGATCCGTATCCGCGATCGCCTTATTGAGCGCCGGGAAAAAATCCGGTGCGACCACGTTCAGTTCCTGGACCGAGGGTGACCCGATCTCCTGAATATATTTCGGCGCATCGATCGCGGGGGCAGTCGGGGAAAAGCTGGTGAGCGCCATCATGTGGTAAATCTTATCCGGATCGCGCCGCTCCACATTGCCCTGCGAGCCCTTGGCCAAAGCGGTTTCGAAATCGATGATCTTCTGCGCTTCACCCTGCGCCGCATCGGGTGAGTCGCCCAGCAGTTTGAGCACATTCGCGAGGTGCACTACATACTGCTTGCGCGTTTCCACGCTCTTTTCGTCTGTGCGCAGGTAGTAGTCCTTTTCCGGCAGACCCAGTCCGCTCTGGTCGATATAGGCGATCTCCCGCGTCGCGTCCTTGAAGTCCTGCTGCGAGCCATAGTCGAAGAAAACCCCGACTGAGAGGCGGTTCAGGTGAGCGATGAGCGGCGGCAGCTCTGCTTTGGACTGGAGAGCCGCAATGCGATCCAGTTCAGGCTGGATGGGCGCCAGGCCGCGCTTCTCGATGCCGTCCGTGTCCATGCAGCTTGCGTAATAGTCTCCGATCTTCTGTTCGTTCGTACCGGCTGCTGCGTGAGCCAAGGCCGTCTTGTCGACGATCCCATGAAGAGCCTGAGTGTTGAACTCGAACAGATTCGCGAACTGATCGAACTCCGGCAAATCGGACGGAATGGGATGAATCTTCGAGAAGTTTCCGCATGCATATTGGTAGAAGTCGACGCAGGGGTCGGCGGACTTATCCATCTCCGCGGGTTCGTAGCCGGGAATGGGTTTGTAAGCCTGGGCATCGCCGCTGGGTGCAGCTGTTTGCGCCGAGCAGGTGAGAGTGAAGACAAGCGAAAGGCAGGCGGTGGCGGCCGGCAGACGAAAGCGCATGAATCCTCCAGACAGCACAAAAGATGATACGCGAGGGCACGCAGCCTGGGTTTCTGGGAAGCCGCCGGACCGCGGCCTTTGTGTTGAGCCGCGCAAAAACTGAGGCGAATGGGCGCGAGCGGAACGGGCTCAGGGCCGCGGGAGGTCGGAGGGCTCAACGTCTCGCACAGCCGAAGCCCCGCGCACCGCGAGCGGTTGACTCATACTCGCCGAAGACGGCACGTGGGGCAACGGCCCCGGTTCGGCCGTCAGACTGGGATCGAAAACCGCGGCGTGCGGATCGGGATGGAAGCGCCCGTCGCTGAAATACGCAGCGACCAGCGTTCCCGCAATATAGGGATGCAGCACGGCCAGCGGCACGACGTACTTCTTCGATTTCACGAGCGATTCCACCACACCATCCACCGGCGTGCTGCGCGGAATGGTGCCCGGCACCTGCGGAATGACAAACGTGTACATCGCGGCGTCAGGATGACGGCGACTATACTTCACCAGCGACTTCGCTGCCTGCTTGGGCGTCATCATGCCGGCGTCAGCGATGAAGTTGCGATGGACGGAGTGCGGGTAATAGAAGTTGAGGATCTTCTCCGAGAAGTTGGCGCAGTTATTGAAGAACAAATTGAAGTGAGAAACATTTCGCCGCGCGTTGAATCGCTCGATCAGCTGATTGTCCTGGTCGGTGGTGGTACTGACTTCGAATCCCCAGATCCGCCGATCGTAGGAAGCGCCCACCAGCTGGATCCATTCGCCGCGAGGGATCTCATACTTCGGGTCGTCGGGGACAAACGCCTCGAGGTGCTCGCGACGATACGCATCGCGCAGCTTCAGCTCCAGTTTTGGCGTCGCCGTGTCCGGAATCTCTGACAGGTCGTCGACCGCGTACAGATACGCGAGCAGCGGCATCGCCATCCAGTCGTAGCCGTCGATGCGGTGATAGCGGCTGAGCACCACGCCCGCTTCGCCGTCGCGACACGGGCGCAGATGGGTCGGCGTGTCGGCGCAAACGTGGTCAAGCCAGATGGCAGCGTGGCCGGTGGGATTCATCGCGCCGAAATCGCCAAAGGGTTCTTCGAGGAGCAGCGTCGCGTCCCCACGAGCCGAAGAACAGGCAAAAATCGCTCCCGCCAACACCACCAAAATCTGCAGCGCGGATCGCATTGAATTGTGCGGTCTCATCCTTTCCAATGAGGTCGTACCAGTCCATCGGGACCCGGGGCGGATCCCTCATATTGAACCCGAGTTTTCCCAAATTGTTGCTCTATCTATTTGCCACTACGTTGGTTGCAGCTGCTCACCGGGGCGCCATCTGGGATTAGATGCGCCCAGCGATGCTGGTACGCTGCTGACAGGGATGACTGCGGAGACAAAATTTGCGCCCCGGCAGACGCTGCTGATCGACGCCGACGACACGCTCTGGGAAAACAACATCTACTTCGAGCGTGCGATCGCGGCCTACATCTCCTGGCTCGATCACAAGGAATACTCCCGCGAGCAGGTACGCGAAAAGCTCAACGAGGTGGAGCGCGAGAACGTCCGCCTGCACGGCTACGGACTGGTCAGCTTTCGCCGCGCCCTCGTCAGTTGCTTCGAACGGCTCTCCACCGGGCCCATCACGCCGGAAAAACACGAGCGCATTATGAGCTTCGCGCAGTCGATCGCAGATCAGGAAATCGAGCTGCTGGAAGGCGTGGCCCAGACGCTGCCGATCCTGGCCTCGCGCCATAAGCTGATTCTGATGACGAAGGGCAACCCCGTCGAGCAGGCCGACAAGCTGGAGCGCTCCGGCCTCCGCGAGCACTTTACCGCCGTCGAGGTGCCTCGCGAAAAAGACCCCGACGCCTACCGCGAAGTTTGCGGCCGGTACGAGCTCGCCCCTCACACCACCTGGATGATCGGCAACAGCCCAAAGTCGGATATCAATCCAGCGCTCGCTTGCGGCCTGCACGCGGTCTACATCCACCATCCGCATACCTGGGTCCTGGAGCACGAAACGCGCGACGAAGCGCCCCCAGGCCAGCATTTACTCGAGGTCGAGACTTTTGGGGAGCTGCTGAACTACTTCTGACGATCAGACCGCCGCGGTCTGCAGTGCCAATTCTTCCAGCAGCGCCCGCACTTCGTTCAGGATTTCCTCGGGCTTCGTCGCCGATAAGGGGAAGCGGAGCACACCCTGCGGAGTAAACTGCGCCCCCCGCTTCGCATTCTTCGCTACCAGCTTCATCAGACGACCCGGATCGACCGCTGCGGTTTCCGTAAAGCGGATGTGGAGCTGGTCGCGCTTGCGATCGACCTGCGCAACGCCGATCCTCTCGCACTCGATGCGCAGCCGCGCTGCCTGCAGCAGGTGCTCGACGCTCGACGGCAGCGGGCCGTAACGGTCTTCGAGCTCGGAGCGGACTTCATCGAGCGCGCTGTCGCTGTCTACGCCGGCGATGCGCTTGTACATGCGCAGGCGCTGATTCTCTTCCGATATGTAACTTTCATCGATACGTAACGCGATGCCCAGCGAAAGTTGCACCGACGGACGCTCCACGCGCTCCTCGCCCTTGAGCTTGCTGACCGCCTCCTCCAGCATCGACGTATACATCTCGAAGCCAACCGCCTCGATGTGGCCGCTCTGTTCGCCGCCGAGCAGATTGCCGGCCCCGCGCAACTCCAGATCAAGCGCGGCGATCTTGAATCCGGCGCCGAGGTCGGAAAATTCCTTCAGCGCGGCGAGACGGCGGCGTGCGACTTCCGTCAGCTCCTGTTCCGGCGGGATCAGCAAATACGCATACGCGCGCCGGTTCGATCGTCCAACGCGGCCACGCAGTTGGTACAACTCCGACAGCCCGTGCCGGTCTGCCCGGTTCACGATCATCGTGTTGGCCAGCGGAATGTCGAGTCCGTTTTCGATGATGGTGGTGGCGACGAGAACATCGTATTCGTGATTCATGAAGGCGAGCATGACTCTCTCAAGCTCAGTCTCGTTCATCTGGCCGTGGCCGACGATGACACGCGCCGCCGGCACCAGCTCCTGAATCTTCGCGGCAATCTCGTAGATGGTCTCGACGCGGTTATGGACGAAGTAAATCTGCCCGCCGCGCTCCAGCTCCACTTCAATCGCAGACCGGATCAGCTTCTCATCGAATTTGGCGACAACAGTCTGGATCGCCATGCGATCGCGCGGCGGCGTCTCAATCACGCTCATATCGCGCAGCCCAACCAGCGACATATGCAGCGTCCGCGGAATGGGCGTGGCCGACATGGCCAGCACATCAATCTCGCGCCGCATCTGCTTGAGCCGCTCTTTGTGCCGAACCCCGAACCGCTGCTCCTCATCCACGACCAGCAGTCCCAGGTCGTGGAACTGGATGTCCTTCGAAAGCAGGCGGTGCGTACCAATCAGAATATCGACGCGGCCGTTCTCGACCTGTTCGAGAATCAGTTTCTGCTCCCTCGCCGTGCGAAAGCGCGAGATCATCTCTACGGTGATAGGGAATTGCCGGAAGCGATTCTTAAACGTCTCGAAATGCTGGAAGCTGAGCACCGTCGTCGGCGTCAGCACCGCGACCTGGCGACCATCCTGCACCGCCTTGAAGGCCGCCCGCATCGCGACTTCCGTCTTGCCGTAGCCAACGTCGCCGCACAGCAGCCGATCCATCGGCAGCGGCGATTCCATGTCGCGCTTGATGTCGGCGATGGCGCTGATCTGGTCGTCCGTCTCGTTGTAGTCGAAAGCGTCTTCAAATTCGCGCTGAAATTCATTGTCTGTCGGGAACGCGTGCCCCTGCGCTGCCTTCCTCTGCGCATAGAGCTTCAGCAGCTCGTCCGCCATATCCTGCATGGCTTTGCGCACCCGGGCCTTGGTTTTCGCCCACTGCTGCGAGCCGAGGCGGTTGAGCACCGGTGCCGGCCCGGCTTCCGTCGAACGATATTTCTGGATCAGATCGAGGCGCGTGAGTGGGACATAAAGACGCGCGCCTTCGGCGAACTCGAGGATCATGAATTCCAGCGAAACCCCGTCCTGCTCGATCTCGCGCAGGCCCTGGTAACGCGCGATGCCGTGCTCGACGTGAACGACGTAATCGCCGACGGTGAGGTCGCGGAAGTCGGAGACGAAGGCGGAGGTTTTAGATTTTTTCGGAACCGGGCGCGCAGTCACATCCGCTTCGTCAAAGAAATCCTGCGCGCCGAAGAGCACGAGGCGCGCATCGGGCAGACTCACACCGGTAGCCAGCGCGGTGCGCAGGATGACGGGGGTGCGCATGTCGCCGGCCAGATAGCTCGACTCGTCGTAGATGTTTTCACTGCCCGCGTGCTGGATGCGCGAGCCCAGCCGATACGGCACTTCATATTCGCGCAGCAGATTCGCGAGGCGCTCCACCTCGCCCTGGTTGGGCGCGACCAGCAGCGTCCGCGTCTCCTGGTTCATCAGGTTGCGGATCTGCTCGATGAGCGCGGGGATGGAACCGTGGAAACGCAGCGTGGGCCGCGAACTGAATTCGATTTCGCCGAGCGTCTCGTCTTCTTCCAGAACATCCACCGCCCCCAGCTGATCGATATCGAGGCCAGCGTGCGACGCCAACTTCGCCTGCAGAATTTCAGGGCGCAGGTAAATGTCTTCCGGCCTGATCAGCGACCCGATGCTGGAGCGCTCGTGGCGCTGCTCAACTTTGTTCCACCAGCGGTCAACCTGGTTCTTAATCATCGCCGGCTCTTCAACGAAGAGCGTCGAACGCGGGAAGAGGTCGAGAAGAGTGCTGGTGGCACCGCTCACTCCGGCGAAGAATTCCCATCCGGGAAAAACTGAGACTCCGCCGGCGGCGATGGCTTCTTCGATAAGGTCGGGTTCGTCCGTGGACTCCACGCGCTCACCGCTGAGGCGGGTGTGCACGGCGGCAAGCAGGCGCTCGTTTACCGGAGTTTCCGTGAGCGGCAGCAAGCGGGCTTCGTCCAGTGGCGCAGCCGAGCGCTGGGTTTCGGGATCGAATTTGCGGATCGACTCAATCTCGTCGCCGAAAAACTCGAACCGAACGGGCCGGTCCGCCTCAGGTGAGTAGATGTCGAGGATGCCGCCGCGGCGCGTGAACTGCCCCGGCATCTCCACGATGTCGTTACGCGTGTAGCCGACGCTGGTCAGGTGCGCGAGCAGCGTTTCTACGTCCACTTCCTCGCCGCGGCGAAGAATTTGCGCCAGGCCCGCATAAAACGGCGCAGGGAAGAGCTTCATCGCGGCAGCTTCGACCGGCGCAACTACAATCGAGGCTTCGCCGGTCGCGATTTTCCAGAGCGTCTTGGCGCGCTGCTCCTGAATGTCGGGATGGGGCGAGAGGTTTTCGAAGGGCAGCACGTCGTGCGCCGGCAAACTGAGGACGCGGTCGGCGGAAATGGCTCCCGTGAGTTCGCATCCGGCGCAAAGTGCGATATGCATGGCATCGGCTGCCTTGTTGTCGGCAACGATGACGACGGTGGGCACCGCGGCTGCGCGGGCGAAGAGAGGAATGTAGAGGGCGCGCGCAGTGGAAGTGAGCCCGGACACACGACGCCGCCCACGGGCAAGCGCCAGGTGCCTCCTTGCCTGTTCGAAGGAGGATGAATGCTCCAGGTCCGCCAGCAACTCGCGGACAAAGGGGAGGATCATGCCGTGTTTAGTTTAGCAGTGAACGCAACGGAATCCCGGGCCATCCGTTCGCCGCCCGTTTCTTAGCCAGCAGCTGGCGAGCCACCACTCAGCTATCCGCTTTTTAGCTTCCCGCTACATCGCTACAATCGAAGCATGTCCTACGCGGCGGCGCTCGACAGTCTTCATGCGCGGGTGGGTGAGTTGCACGCCGCTCCAGGCCAGCCGCGCCGCAAATTCCGTCTCGAAGAGATGCGCACTCTGGTGGAGGCGCTCGGCCATCCGGAGCAGCGGTTTCGTTCGGTTCTGATCGCGGGAACCAACGGTAAAGGGTCAACGGCGGCAACCCTGGCCGCGATTTTGAAGAGCGCCGGCTATCGGTGCGGGCTGTACACGTCGCCACACCTCGAGCGCGTCAACGAGCGCATCAGAATCGATGGAGAGCCGATCGGCGACGAAGATTTTGCCAGACACTATTTTCGCGTCGACGACTGCGCGAACCAACTCATCGCGGACGGCAAGCTGCCCGGACATCCAAGTTTTTTTGAGGCGCTGACGGCCGTGGCCTTCGAAGCCTTTGCCGATGAGCACGTGGATCTGGCCGTTCTGGAAGTGGGCATGGGCGGACGGCTTGACGCGACCAATGTGGTGGAGCCGCTGCTCTCGGTCATCACCGATATTTCGCTGGATCATACTGAATGGCTGGGCGAGACAATTCCGCTCATCGCGCGCGAAAAGGCTGGTATCCTGCGGCGCAACGGCGTGCTGGTCACGTTGCCCCAGCATCCACAGGCCAACCAGACCATCGGAGAAGTAGCCGCCGAACTGGATGTGCGCGGAGTCAACGCCGCGGAATATGTGCCTGCCCGGGTTACCAGCCACAGCCCGCAGGCCACAGAGTTGCGGAATCGGTATCCGCTTACCTTGATGGGACAAACTATCGAAGTGGATTCACCACTCGCCGGCGTGCATCAGCAGCGGAACATCGCCCTGGCGATCGCGGCCGCCGTGGAATTAAGTAACAATCACGGTTTCAAAATAACCCCCGACCAAATTGCCGATGGAATCCGTCACACGCAATGGCCCGGCCGACTGGAACGGATTCATGTTCCCGGAAAAGCCGAAGTCCTGCTGGACGTAGCCCACAATCCCGCGGGAGCCTGGGCCCTCCGCGCCGCGATCTCTGCGATGAGCGAACAGCCCACTCGGAGTCCGGTGCCCGGTGCCCGGTGCTCGGTTTTGGTGTTTGGCTGCATGAAAGACAAGGCCTACCTGGAGATGGCGCAGATTCTCTTTCCCCTCTTCGATCTCGTCGTCGCGACGCCCGTGGAATCGCCCCGCTCCGCCACCGCAGAAGATCTGGTGCAGGCAGCGGCAAAAACCGGCGTGCGCGCCGTCGCCGCCCGCGATGGCCATGAGGCGCTCGAGACGGCCCTGTCCGAGGTTCACGAAAACGGCCTGGTCGTCGTGGCGGGCTCGGTGTATCTGGTCGGTGAGGTTCGGCCATTGTTGCCCCGAACTGCGGTGAGCACTCGATGAAGGCGACCGTGCCTCAGGGCCCAAGGCCGAATCCGCTGCCGTTACACGAGCGGTTCGTCAGCCATTGCTTCCGCTTTCCCGCGTTTTTCCTCGCGACCGCATTTTTCGGAAGCCTTGCGCTTCTCGCATCGCTCCTGGAGAAGCAGGGCCGCTGGCAACATCGCATTGCGCAAACGTGGGCCCGAACCAGTGTGTTCATCAGCGGCACGCGAATCACGATTCTCGGCAAAGAACGCCTGAAGGGCGAACCGGCGGTCTACATCTGCAATCACCTGTCCTATATGGATACGCCTGTGATCTTCAGCTCGCTGCCCTTTCAGTTCCGTATCGTGGCGCGCCACGATTTGTGGAAGCTGCCCTTCATCGGCTGGTGGCTCGACCGGTCGGGGCAGGTCGCCGTGGACGTATCGAACCCGCGGAAGTCGATCGCCAGCCTCATCGGCGCGGTGAAAACGCTGAAGGCGGGTATGCCGCTGTTCATCTTCCCCGAGGGCGGTCGCTCAGAGAGCGGCGACATGGCGAAATTCATGAACGGCCCTGCGTTCATGGCCATTCACGCGCAGCTGCCCGTGGTGCCCATGGCCCTGATCGGCACCCACGAGCTGCTGCCCATCCACACCCAGACCGTCCATCCGGTCCCGGTCACTTTGGTGGTCGGTGAGGAGATCGAAACCAGGGGCATGTCAATGAAGCAGGTCAACGAATTGACAACTCTACTGGAGGAACGCGTCGCCGCGCTGTATTATGAGCACTCCTGGCGGAAAAGATCGGAAGCGCCGTCCGCGACGCCAGAGCGCGGTGCGGAAGTTGGGAAGCTGGAGGCAGTCGTTTCTCGGGACCTGCACGAAACCGAGGAGGCGCGGAGACCATGAAAGCACCACGCATAGCGATTCCGGAACCCAATTTCGCGGATAAGGAATACAGCGAGCGATCGTGGCCGCAGTATGCGCACGCGGTCGAGTATGCAGGTGGTGAGCCAGTGAAGGTGCCGCTGCGCGATTCGCCGGCGAAGGTGGCGCAGCTGGTAGCCTCGTGCGAAGGCGTGCTGCTGCCGGGCAGTCCGGCCGACGTGAATCCGCAGAAATACGGCGAGGAGGCCGAGCCGGATTGCGCCGCGGCCGATGCAGCACGCGAAGCCGTCGACGAACTGCTGCTGCAGGATGCCTCCAATCTCTACAAGCCGCTGCTGGGGATTTGCTATGGCTTCCAGGCACTCAACGTTTGGCGCGGCGGAACGCTGCTGCAGCATCTGAAGACCACGGTCAATCACACGGCCGGAAAGGCTGTGCTGGAGGCGCATGCGATCGAGGTGGACCTGCGCTCCCGCCTGCGCAGAATTCTTGGATTGGGATCGCGTACGACGCTGATGGTCAACAGCAGCCATCATCAGGCGGTGGGCGTGTTGGGTGATGGTCTGGTGCGCGCGGCGTGGTCGCCCGACGATGGCGTGGTCGAGGCCGCCGAGGTCCACGGAGATCATTTTCTAATGGGCGTACAGTGGCATCCGGAGCGTGTGCTCGATGAAAGCAAGGCCGCGCAGTGCCTCTTCCAGTCGTTTGTGGATGCAGCGGCAGCGTGGGAGCCGCGCATGATTCGCGAATCGGTCGCCGACTGAACACCGGGCACGGTCCACAGGGGAGCGGACCAGCTCTCAGGCGGCGCTGGGGTTCGCGCGCGAAAATTGATTCCAATGAAATCTGAACCTGAACCTCGATTCTCCGTTGATATCGCGGGACTCGATCCGAAGGCCATCGAGCAGTTCGAGGCCTATCTCGCGCTGCTGCTGCAATGGAATGCGCGCATCAACCTCACCGCAGTCCGCCAGCCCAGAGACATTGTGCGCCGTCATTTCGCCGAATCGATTTTCGCCGCCGCGCAAATCCCCAAAACCATCAAAACCCTTCTGGACTATGGCTCGGGTGCCGGTTTCCCCGGAATCCCGATTGCCATTTGTCGACCGAAGATCGGGGTCACACTGGCGGAATCCCAGGGGAAAAAAGCGGTGTTCCTGCGCGAAGTCGTGCGCACCCTGGGCCTGAAAGCCGAAGTCTGGGGAGAACGCGTCGAAGAGATGGAGCCGGGACGCGTCTTCGATGCCGTCACGCTGCGCGCGGTCGAAAAAATGCAGGAGGCGTGTCGCATCGCGGTCGGACGCCTGGTCGAGGGGGGATGGATCGGCGTATTCGCGACGCGCAAGACCGAAGGCCCGATCGAGAAGCTCAGGGGCATTCACTGGGAAGCAACCGTCGAGATCCCCGGATCGGAGCAGGAGGTCCTGAAGACAGGACGAAGAGCGTAGACCCTTTTCACTTTCAGTTGGCACGTGATCAGGGGTCGACGCCAATCGCCCGGCTCGCTGCGCTATGTTTGTGACGAATCTCAGCGTCGGAGGTCACGGGCACTCGGCGCGGGCAAGCGTCCCCAGGCTGTATCAACCCTAGTCGACGCCGGACGGATTCTGCGTCAGGTTCCGTGCGTTGGTGACGTTATCGGGCTCGTCATGGAACGTCTTGCCCTGACTGTAGGCATATTTCTTGAACTGCGTGTCCACCTTCCGGATGCAGTCCTGCCACCCGTCGTCCCAGGTCACCTGCGCTTCGCCGTTCACATACTGCCAGGTGCCGTGTTCGTGATCGATCGCGTTCATCGTGCGCAGCGCCTGCCCGTCCTCGCGCAGCGTGATGGTGAAGTTATCACCGTTGCCCTCGCCCACTTCCCATTTGCCCAGGAAGCGCGCGCGCGACGGACCCGGCGTGCTGATCAGGCCCGCAGGAACAGCGCCCGGAAATTCAAGGCGCTGGACGCTGCCGAGGTTGATGCTCTGCCGATGCCCGTCTTTGTAGACGATCACGAGCGTGTTCGCCTTCGAGTCGGTCTGGCCAAAAGCTCCGGGAAGCGCGAAAGCAATTGCGATGACAATCACGACGGCGCTGACAAGCTTACGCATAAGATTCTCCTTGCACAGCGGCGCGGTGGGGAGGGCGTGGGCCGCGCCACAAGCTGGTACGCGAGCCAGTGCGGAAAGGTTCCGCGAAAGCGCGGAGAGCATGCATCGAGACCGCCTCGACCCGCCTATGGGATAGTGGAGTACCGGGAGAAAGACGTGGCGAACCGACCCAAAAACCGCAAGTTGTCGCCCGCTGTACGCAGCCTTTCTCCCGTCGCGCCGGAACCGGGCAATCCCTACCTGCGCATCTTTAAGTCGAACGTCTTCGTGCGCGATCTCGACCGCAGTTTGCCCTTCTACATCGATCATCTGGGATTCAGTGTGGTGGCCGACAGCCGGTTCGAATTTGGCCGCTGGATCGCCATCGCCCCGCCCGACGGCAGCACCATTCTGGCGCTGGTCGCGCCGCGCCGCGGCACCGAAAATTACAAGCTGATCGGCCGAGCCACGAACGTCAGCTTCATTGCGGACGACATCAACGCCACTTATGAACGCTGGCGCAGCCGCGGCGTTCGCTTTCTGCTGCCGCCGCAGCCGCAGCTGTGGGGTGGAACCTTCGCGACCTTCACCGACCCCGATGGCAACATCTTCGAGCTGCTCGGTTCCGATGAGATCAGCCGCATGATTGAGGCTCAGCGCCGCGCGGCGAGTGAACGCGTGGAGTCGGAGCGGCGTATCGCCCAGGAGCTCGAGATCGCCAAGCAGGTGCAGGCGAAGCTCTTCCCACAAACCGCCCCGTCGCTGCGCACTCTGGACTATGCGGGGGTCTGCATCCAGGCGCGCCACGTGGGCGGCGATTATTACGATTTTCTGTCGTTTGGGCCGAGCCGCCTTGGCCTGGTGCTCGGCGATATCTCCGGCAAAGGGATTGCGGCCGCGCTGCTGATGGCCAACCTGCAGGCAAATTTGCGCAGCCAGCTGGCCATGGCGGGCGATTGCCCTGAGAAGTATCTGAAGGCCGTCAACGAGACCTTCTTCGATAACACGGTCGAGAGCGCCTATTCGACCGTGTTTTTTGCGGAGTACGAAGATGACGCGCGCAGAATGCGCTACGCCAACTGCGGGCATTTGCCCGGCCTGTTACTGCGCGCCGATGGTTCTGTGGAGGAGCTGGCGTCGACCGGGACGGTGCTGGGTCTGTTTCGGCAATGGGACGGCCAGATGGGCGAATGCCGGCTCGAGCCCGGGGACACGCTCGCCCTCTACACCGACGGCGTCACCGAAGCGTGCAATGCCGAGCGCGAGGAGTTCGGGCCGCAGCGCCTGGTCCGCGCGCTGAAGAGACGGAGAAAGCGCGACGCGAAGACGACCGTCGATGCGGTTCTCGATGAAGTCCAGCAGTACAGTGCCGGCGAGCAGGAAGACGACATCACCCTGATCGTAGCGAAGTGCGGCTGATCGACTCGCGCGCAGGAATGAGATATATGTAACTGTTACTGTTACTAGAATACTGCGACAGACCCCGGATCGGATACATAGGCAACTGATACTGTTACATAATGGCCGAGGAGCAGATCTGACAGGATTTGTTACAAATCAGGGCCGCAATCTCACGACGGATGCCCGCGAAACAAAAAGAACAGCTCGATCAGCAGGATCAGAACCACTACCACTTCCAGAAAGAACGCCCGGCTCTGGTTGAATTGCTCCAGCATGGAGTCGTAGAGCTCGTTCGCGGTGCGGAGTTTCTGGGCGACGAGATTCTTGTAATCGGGCACGCCCACCTTCGCCGCAGCCAACCGGTAGAGGCGAGCGGCGAACATGTCGCTCAGGAATTTGATCGCGTTGTCGGCATGCTCGGTGAGTTCGGAGACTTCCAGCAGGACGGTATGCAAACTCTTGGCGGACCGCGCCAGGCGCCAGCGTGCGAGCCGGCTGGTTTTCTGCTCCAGGGAGTCGTAAGCACCGTCGAGCACCCCCGTGAGCAGCTCATCATAATGGCGAAACTCGAGCAGCTGGGAGTTGGCGTATTCCAGCAGCTGGATCGCGGTTTCAGCCCCGGCGCTGCTGTCGTAAAGGAAGGCGGCGTTCCAGCCGATGACCGACACATCGGTCGCGTAATAGGAAATCTGCGAATTCATGACCTCAGCGCATTCGCCTTTCGATAAAGGGAGCCGATCGCCGCGGACAACCTGCGCGATTTGCCGTCCGTAATTGCGCGTGAGTTCAGCGCCGAGTGGCTGTCCCGCCGCCTCGCGGACGTGGAAAATGAAATAGTCCTCGCTCAGCCAGCGCGGGTACGGCTTCACCAGAGCTGAGGGCGCGCGGTCCAGTTTTTGCCGCACGATCGGTTCGGCGCGCGATGCAAAGTCGACGTCCCAAACCCAGCGGCTGGCGAGGCGGACAAGGCTGTCCCAGTCTCCGGTTAGGGGGAGCTGGAACAGAACACTGACAACACCGTAGTCGTAGTACTTGATTTCGCCGGCGAGGCTCTCGCCGGATTCGAGCACCAGTGGCCCGATGGGTTCGACCACCGGCGGCCGCTCGTAACGGACGTAGGCGGGAGCAACATGCTTGAGGTTCGGCTGCTGCACCGTTCGGGCACTCACGGTCTTCTGCAGCTGATCGAGACGAATTTCTTCGCAAACGTCGAACTGAATCAGGACAAGCACCGAGCCGGTGAGGCAGGGAGCTCCGCTCGGAGCGAAAACGGCGGTACTAGTGGCGGACTGGCTCATGGGAGTTGAGACGCCTTGGGAATACGCGTGAAGCATTACATCCCGCTCTACGCGCAGGATAAACCCGCTGGGTAGCAGAGCGAGTGATGTTCCACGTGGAACATTCTCTCCCCAGGTCCGAAACGTGGTCCGTTGAAAGAGCGAAGTGAGCGGGGATCAGCCAGGTGAATTGCCAATGATAAGCTCTGTGCGTGCGCGGAGTTCGGCTGGCGGTTTTGAGGGTGGTGTTGGGAGTGGGACCCTTGGTCCGCGGCCAAACGGTAGCTCTGGCCTACCAACCCTATGAGGGGTTGCGGCGGTTCGAAGCAGGGGCGGAAACCGCCGATATCCGGACCAACTGCATTGGGGATCCGACCCCATGTTCCGCGCCTTCGTTTGGGTTGGGAGCGGAAGGGACCCTGAACCTGACGTGGCGCTTTGCGCTCGATGCCGATTTCCTGATCACGCCGGCGAGCAGCAACGGCGAGACCAACCTGTGGGGTGGACACGCCTCTGAGATTTTGGTGGGGCCTCGGGTCGAGGTGCGGGGCAGACGCTACGGCTATTTCGTGAAAGTGCAATCGGGCTACTTCGAATGGAGCCATTTGATCACGGGCGCGACCTTTTTTACGACGCCACCCTTCCTCCAGTTCGACTTTGGGCACGGATACTCCTTCGCCAGCGAAGCAGGGCTGGGTTTTGAATACAGCCTGTCCGACCGCTTCCGTGTGCGGGCGGAAGTGGGGGATTTGATTTTGCGGCATACCAGCCCCGGATATCCCGGATCGTCCTGGACGAACAACCTGCAGCCGTCGATCGGCGTGTTCTACGGGATGGGGAAGCCGCTGGACTGGAACCCGCCGGTATACGACGCGCAGAAGGTCCACCGTTTTTTCGACCGGGCCAATCTGGTCCTCCTGACCGCGAGCTTGCTCGCCGACACGGCCGATTCCATCACGACGCAGCGGTTCATCGCACGGGGGTACGAGGAGGGGGACCCGTTTGCGCGGCCTCTGGTGAAATACGGGTGGAGCGGGCAGATTGTGGCGATGACCCTGGAAACCGGAGGGGAAGTTGCGGGAATGTACGGCCTCCATCGCATTGGGCGGCATTGGCTGGAGCGGCTGGCGCCGGTGGGGATTGCGACGGTCCACGGATATTTTGCTTACCAGAACACGAAGGCCCCGGATCGACCAGCGAAGAATGGGGAGTAAGGCGTGCGGCACAGGGTTCCACGTGGAACACCGGATGGCTGGTCCCTGCAACCTCTCCCGAAGTTTTCTCCCGGAAAGCGGTCTGGTTTTCCACGCGGGCCTCTTTTCTGACAACACTCCTGTAGTAATTGGGCAGCAACCGTATCCTGCAGAAGAAATGAGCCTTAAGCCCAGATGTCAAAAGGTGAGCCGGACTCCTTCCACAGATGGAGCCCTGTTCTGCACAGGCGATCCTCATTGCGGAGGTGGCCCCGGGCCGGTACGCTTTTCTAGTCATGGGGAAAGTCCTCGCCGTAGTCAATCAGAAAGGCGGGGTGGGCAAAACGACCACCGCCATCAATCTTTCGGCAGCACTGGCTTTGGAGGGATTGCAGATCCTTCTGATCGATTGCGATCCCCAGGCTAACTCGAGCGGGGGATTCGGGATCGCGCGCGACGCGGACCGGCGCTCGTCCTACAGCGTGCTGATGGGGGAGGCGTCGATCCCGGACGTTGCACTGCGGACCGAGATCGACACGCTGAAGATCGTCCCTTCGAATAAGAATCTTACCGGGGCGAACGTCGAGCTGATCCAGATGGAACGGCGGGCGTACAAGCTGCGCGACGCTCTGGAGAAGGTTCGAGACAGTTATGAGTTTGTGATTCTGGATTGTCCGCCGGCTTTGGATTTGCTGACTCTGAACGCTCTGGTGGCTTCGGATCGTTTGCTGGTTCCCATGCAGGCCGAGTATTTTGCGCTGGAAGGGATCAGCGAGCTAATGCACACCATGGATCGGGTCAAAGAAGCCTTCAATCCTGCGCTGGAGATTGAAGGTGTGCTGTTGACGATGTACGACGATCGCACGAACCTGGCCCAGCAGGTCACGGACAATCTGCGCGAGTTTTTCAAGGACAAGCTGCTGAAGACGGTAATCCCAAGGAATGTGCGGCTGGCCGAGGCGCCGAGTTATGGGAAGCCGGTGCTGCTGTACGATCCCAAGTCGCGCGGGTCGGAGAGCTACCGCGAGCTGGCCGATGAGTTGTTGGCGCGCAACGGAATCGAGAGCCCTGCGGCCAAGGAGCGCAAGGCGGCGAGGGCGGCGCAGCCGGAGGTCAAGGTTCGGTTCTGGCCCTATGCCTGACGCTGGCCGCGTCTGGCGGGTGCGCCTATGGCGCAAACGCGTGGGGACGGGCCCAAGCTACCATTTTGTTTCACGTGGAACACCGGTTTTGGATTTGAATGGATTGAGGTAGACGAATGCAAACAACTACGGAAGCCCCAAAACGAAGGGCATTAGGAAAAGGCCTGGAGTCGTTGCTGCCGCGGGTCCATGCGGTGGCGGAGCCGGGCTCGGCGGAGAGCAGGGACGGGAGGCCGCGGGAGATTCCCGTGAACCTGATCGATCGAAGCCCGTTCCAGACCCGGACCCGGTTCGACGAGACGCAGCTCCAGGAACTGGCCACGTCGATTGCGGCGACGGGGGTGGTGCAGCCGATCCTGGTGCGGCCGCTAATGGGGGGGCAGTTCCAGCTGATTGCTGGCGAACGGCGCTGGCTGGCGTCGAAGCGAGCGGGCCGGGAGACGATCCCGGCGATTGTCCGGCAGGTGTCGGACGAGCAGGCGATGGAGATGACCATCGTCGAAAACCTGCAGCGGGCAGATCTGAACCCGATGGAGCAGGCGCGGGCGTTCGAGCGGCTGGCACGGGAGTTTCAGCTGACGCAGGAACAGATGGCGAAGCGGACCGGCAAGGATCGTGCGTCCGTTGGGAATTTTCTGCGGCTGCTAAAACTGCCGGTCGAGGTGCAGGCCAGGGTCGAAGAGGGGGTTCTGAGTTTTGGGCATGCGCGAGCGCTGCTGCCGCTTGAGGATCCGGAAACGATTCTGAAGGCCGCGCAAAAGGTAACGGCGCTGTCGATGAGTGTGCGGCAGACCGAGAGCTATGTGCAGAAGATCCTGAACCCCGAGCCGAAGCAGGAGGGAGAACAAAAGGAGAAGATGGTAGACCCCAATGTTCGGGAAGTGCAGGACTCGCTGCAGCGGGCGCTCGGGCTGAAGGTTCGGATCGAAGACAAGAAGGGACGCGGCCGCGTGATCATCGAGTACGGGCAGCTGGAGGAGTTCGATCGGTTGCTGGAACGGCTGCAGCGGTAGGCGGGACGCCTTCACATCCAAATGGCAGTGCTGAACAAGGAATAAAAGTCCTGGCGCCATCCGCTGTGCGCGCACAGATTTGCCTTTCTATGGGCTTAGGCAAGCGCACCTGCAGCGAATCCGCTCCTTGACCAATCGATAGTCGAGCGTCGACCATCGGATTCCATTGGGAGTTGGATGCTTCCATGGACTTCCGACGCGGGTGATGTGGCTCGCCGGGGAGAGCCGAGATGAAACGGTGGCAGATCAGGAAACGAAATGCGGCGTTGTTCTGTTTTGCTCTGCTCCGTGCCTGCCATCGCTAACGCGATTTTCATGCGCGCCCGCTCCATGTAATTTCACCATCGGCGTTACGAATCTTCCCGGGCGGGGATGCACTATTTTCGTAACTTACTTTAGGTTTGGTTGAGATCCTCAGCTTTTGCGCGGATGGGTAACGAAAAGGACTTTTATCTTCCGCAGATGTCTGTACTATTCACTGAATCAATCACTGCATTTTTCCCTGCATGTCGAGTTCGATGACAGCGGGAGACTGAGCGGCTGCTGACCTGGGTCCCCCACCCGTAAGTTTGTCAGCCTCCGCATGGGGTGGCTGTGCGCCTCTCCGCAATCGGTCTGCAGATCCATTTCCTGAGGCAGGTATTCCCCTTCATGAATTCGCTCCTGAAGCTCTCCTTCGGCTCGTTAATGCTCGCTCTTGTGGCCAGTCCTGCATTCGCAGGCGTAACTGTCAGCAGCCCCGGCAACGGCGCCCAGATATCCTCACCCTTTACCCTCTCCGCCTATGCTTCGAGTTGCTCATCGCAGCCACTCACGGCCATGGGCTACTCGGTGGACAACAGCACGTCAACTACGATTGTGTATGCGCTCGCGATTGACAGCTCGGTGACTCTGCCGACCGGCGCCCACGTCATGCACGTCAAGGCCTGGGGGAATCAGGGAGCTGTCTGCGTCACCGATGTCGCGGTCACGGTCGAAGAGGATGCAGCACTCGCTTCGTTGTCGATCCCTGCCGGCGCTACCAGCGTGAGCAGCATTCAGGCGCTCGGCAACTGGGTGGCCGCCAACGACTCCGCGGGTAGCGGCGCTACGACCGGAGCCAGCGCTATCGTCGGGTCTCCCTACCTCGCCGGAGCTACGCGGGAATTCGTCGCTGACTTCTGGAACTCAGGTTCTGAACGCTTTTCCGCGTCCTTCGGTGACGACGATACATCGACCAACTTCCTTTACGACGCGTATGTGTATTTAAACGGTACCTCATCGCATATCGGCAATATCGAAATGGATCTCAACCAGACGATGGAGAACGGCCAAACGGCGATCTTCGGATTCCAGTGCGATGGGTGGTCGAATACCTGGGATTACACGGCGAACGGCGGCACACCGACCGTGTCGGTCGATGTTTGGGTTCACTCGAATCAATACTGCAATCCGCGCACGTGGAGCATCAACGTCTGGCACCACGTTCAGATCAGCTATTCCCGCAACAGCTACGGTCAGGTCACCTATAAAGCGGTCTGGCTGGACGGACTGGAAATGCCCATCAATGTCACCGTCAACTCCGCCTTCGCGCTTGGATGGGGGCCGACTCTGCTCACCAATTTTCAGGTCGATGGCTACGGCTCCAGCGGTTCGGCCACCGTCTTCCTCGATGACCTGACGATCTATCGCTGGTAGCCGGGAACCAGGAGTCTTTTGCAGGAGAGGCAGCCCGGTCGTTGCCTGATCCGGCTGCCGCCGGTTGTCAGTTGCATGCGCATTCGCCATCGGGGCCGACCGCGGTGGAACAAAATCCCATCACGACGGGAGGCCCGGCCGACTTGATGCAGGCGGCATGGCCCGCAGTCTTTTCTTCTCCCCGCATGGCCGCCGCAGAATCTTCTGCGACTATCGCCGGGGGTTGATTCGTATTGTCGTACGTAATATCGATGCGCGACGCGCTTTCCGTCGCCAGCGTATACGGCCACTGTGTCGTGAAGTTTCCATCCGGAAGGCGGCCGCGATAACTTGTAACCTTATCGCCGAGATAGACTCCACCCTTGCCTCCAATCACAAAGCCGCTCGCGTGCAGGGACGAAGCCTCGGGGTGGCGGGGAATGTACCCATTCGAATCCGAATCGCAGCCGATGAATTCGTTGTCCGAACCGCTGTCGAAGAACCCGCTGGTGTAGTTGTCCTCCGTTTCTACGGCGGTGATCAGATTGCGCTGGCCCGTGACGTACACCGCGGCCAGGCGAGGATTCGACGCTCCATTCCAGATCACTTCTCCTGAGGTCAACCGGTTATTGGCGCCATCGATCCGGATCCCCGCTACGCCATTGCGTTCGATCTGGAAGCTCGTGAATCCGCTGTTATCGCCCTCTGAATAGACGCCGTATTCGCCATTTTCCAAGGTGTAGAAGTTATCCAGAAACAGCATGTAGTTGAAGCGGCTGATATGAATGCCGTCGCGTGAACAGTGGGAAAACATCACTTCCTCAATGTGGCCCCACTTCTGCGCATTGACGGTTGCTGTCTGTTTATTGGCGGTATTGAATTCCGCGGGAGAAGCCGGAGTGGGGGCAACAGAAAGACAATGGCCGCGTCCACCCCGCGAGGCGTTGCCGTCCAGAGTCAGTCCATTGATGCTGAAGTTGAACGCGGAGGGTGGAATGGTGAGTACATCAGCGGCGGTGTGCGCTTTCAGCTGGAGCACCGACGTGCCCCAGCCATCTCCTTTGACATGGATAAACGACTGCAAAGCGATTCCCGTGGTGATGTAGACCCCCGCCGGAAAATAGAGAACGCAACCATTGTGCGGGGGGGCTGTGACGACGCAGGCGGTGATCGCCGCCTCAATCGCGGCGGTGTCGTCCGTCGATCCATCCCCGCGCGCACCATAGCTGACGACACTCACCACGGACAGGGGAGCATTCGCGACGGCGCCGGAACCGCCGCCATCCATGCTGGAAGGCAGGGCAGAGCCGGATCCATCGCAAACCATCGCAAAAAGAAGAAGGAAACTGCAGCAATGCGGCATGGCCATGGGGAAAGGTCTTTCGAGCCCGCGATCCAAGCCAGTCTGCTCTCCATCCGGCTATGCCGATGTCATCCAAATGTCATTCGTTCCATCCAGGATTGCCAGCCACGAGCTGCATCGACTGACAGCTCGGGCCGGCGACTGCGTTTCCTTCCAGCGGACTATTTCCAGGTGACGGTGGGCATGATCTGCGACCGATCCACGCGATCCTTGTAGCGAATGGCGAAGTGCATCAGCGAATCGAGGAGGGATTCCGAGAGGCAGTGCGGCTCGAGCCCCAGATCGCGCAGAAGGGTGTTCTTCGCGTTGTAGTAGTGCTCTTCTTTTTCGACGCGTGGGTTGGGAAGGTGCTGGACTTCGATCTTCATGCCTTCGGCAGTTCCGACGCGGTAGACCATCATGGCGAGGTCGTAGACGCTGAACTGCTCAGTGAACTGGTTGAAGACGCGGAACTCGCCGGGAGCGGCGGGATTGGAGACGGCGATCTCGATACATCGGACGGTGTCGCGGATATCGAGGAAGCCGCGGGTCTGGCCCCCTTTGCCGTAAACGGTGAGCGGGTGGCCGATGGCGGCCTGGATACAGAAGCGGTTGAGCGCGGTGCCGAAGACCTCGTCGTAGTCGAGGCGATTGACGAGAACCTCGTCGCGGCCGGTCTGGTCGGTGAGGACGCCGTAGACCACCCCCTGGTTCAGATCCGTGGCGCGCAGGCCCCAGATGCGACAGGTGAACTGGATGTTGTGGCTGTCGTGGACCTTGCTGAGGTGGTAGAAGGAGCCGGGCTGCTTGGGATAGGGCAGTCGATCCTCGCGTCCGTTGTGCTGGATGGTGATGTAGCCCTCTTCGATGTCGATGTTTGGGGTGCCGTACTCGCCCATAGTGCCGAGCTTGACGAGATGGATGTCTTTGTTGAACTCCTTGATGGCGAAGAGGAGGTTCAGATTGCCGACGACGTTCGTGACCTGGGTCATGACGGCGTGTTCGCGATCGATCATGGAAAAGGGTGCCGAGCGCTGCTCGCCAAAGTGGACGATGGATTCGGGCTCGAACCCGCGCATGAATCTCTGCACAAAGGGGTAATCGCAGATGTCGCCGATGAAAAGCTCAATTTTTTTGCCGGTGAGTTCGTGCCAGCGATCGAGGCGATGGCGAATAGGAGCGATCGGGGTGAGGGTGTCGACACCGAGGGTCAGGTCCCAGTGGCGGCGGACGAGGCTATCGACAATGGCGACGTCGTAGCCGTGCTCAGACAAATAAAGGGCGGTGGCCCATCCACAATAGCCATCACCACCAACAACAAGAACTTTCATGTATTTGCGGTTCCTTCAGGAGAGGTTGGAACAGGGTTGGATTATTGTCACTACAGTAACTATGCGATGCACCCTGGTTGTTTGTCTTATACCATGCATAACGCGCGGAAGGATGGTGCGGGCCGTGAAGCGATTGAGGAAAAAAGGCCCTGAGGATCTCCAGACCTTAAGAGGTCTGGCGTGTTTCGCAGGAAAAAGCTTCGACCAAAAGACTTCTTCTGTCGAACTTTGTCCGTCAACGACATAGACGGCGGAGTGTCTGCTTCAGTTGCGAAGAAGGTCGTGAGGGATGGACTAGCTGGCGACGGTTCTGACGCTGAGAGAATCCTGGGCGATCTTCTCGGCCCTGGCGCGGGCGAAGATGCTATTGATCACGTCGACCGACTCACGCAGAGAGTAGCGTTCGAGGAACACGGTGCGGGTGCGTCGGGCCATCGCGTCGCGCTCCGACGGAGAGAGGGCGAGCCAGCGGCGGAGGAGGCGCTCGGTGCCTTCGAGGGTGTCATTGTCGACCAGTCCAACCTGGTCGCTCTGGATTTGCGGCCAGATATTGACCTGATCGCTGACGAGGACGGGCCGGCCGGCGGCGAGCGATTCAACGACAGACATGCCGAAGTTTTCCTGGTGAGAGGGAAGGATGAAAGCTTCGGCGGCGCGTAAGGCGCCCCACTTCTGCTGGCCGGCGATCATACCCGGCCAATGGATGCGTGAGGCGATGCCGAGTTGGGCCGCCATGTTCTCGAGTTTTGACTGCCAGCCGACCTGATCGGGGCCGGCGAGGGTCAGATCGAGGTCAGGAGCGGCGGACGCAACCCGCGCGAAGGCCTGAAGAAGAAGATCGCAGCCCTTCTTTTCATGAATGCGGCCCAGGAAGAGCAGGAATCGACGATCGCGCAACGCGGGCAGGGAGCGGTAGAACGCTTCCACAGTGGAGGCGGGGTCTCCCTCGGGATCCTGCACCCCATTCGGAAACACAATCGCATTCCACTCATTAGGACTGAAGGACTTTTTTGCGAGCGCGGGTTCCGGAGCGCTGGTGAAAACCACGGCGCTGGCATCGCGCAGGACGGGGTACTGAATGGGCCAATACAGGAACTTCTTGAGATGCTTCAGCGGGTATTTCTTGTTGAACCAGGGATCCAGAGCACCGTGGGGAAAGACACAGTAGGGCTTTCCAGCGCGCTGGGCGGCGAGCCGGACAGCGACACCGGGAAAGGTCCAGATCCCCTGCATGACGACGCCGTCGAAACGGTCAATGTTGGCCCGGAGCCAGCGGACCAGACGGGCGGAAAGACAATAGCGGCCGAGCGAGGCCGGACCGAGAGCGTGGATCGCACAGGGGAGGTCTTTGAGGAAAGGTGCCTGGGGCGGATCAAGGGTAACGACTTCCAGAGAATCCCCAATTCGCGGGTAGGCCCTGGCCAGCTGGCGAACCACTTCCGGCGGCCCACCGTCGGCAGGGGAGAGACTGCCAATAACGTGGAGAATATGCAACTTTGCTCTCTTAGGGCCTGAAAAAAGACAGGAGTCTTCCTGGAATGTACCACCGGAAGGACGACTGATTTCAGGAGAAAGACGCGGGGCACCCACAAAAACTCCTCGGAAAAGGCCCTAAAGCGACACCAACCCGCAGAGCAGGCCGTTCAGAGGTGCGGGTTCAGCGATGGTAGTGGAAGACCGACGTAAAGATTGGCTATCTCTAGATCAAAAGACGGCACTCTTTAGTTACCACAGTGAGCGTTACCGGGCATCTTCAGGCTGAGACGAACGCCTATAGCACCTGGTTGCCCTCGCCCAGGCGCGAATCAATGTAAGTGGTAGTATCAAAAGCCAGCCGCGGGCCATCCCCTCTCTGGGTCCGCCAGAAGTTGACGAGGATCGCAGTGGCGACGCCGGAAATTTCGCGCGGGTTGAGTCCCGAGGAACTGGTCGCCGAGCGTTATATCGTGAAGCGCCGGCTGGGCTCCGGAGGGATGGGTGAAGCCTGGCTCGCCGAAGACCGGGTGCTGCACCGGAAGCTGGTACTGAAGCAGCTGAAGGACGTGTCGGCGAGGCCGGACACGGACTCGGCGCAGGCGGCGCAGAGCGGCCATCTGCTGAGCGAGGCCCAGCGCGCCGCGGCGATCCATAGTCCCCACATTGCCCAGGTGTACGACGTTTGCAGCCATCGCGGTGAATGGCTGGTGGCGATGGAGTACGTCGCGGGGCTGAATCTGCGCGCGGTGCTCGCGGCGCCGCTGTCGGCGACGACTTTTTTCTCACTGGCGGTGCAGATGGCGGAGGCGATTGAGGCAGCACACGCGAGCGCCATCCTGCACTGCGACATTAAACCGGAAAACATCATGGTGACGGAGCAGGGCTTCGTCAAAGTGCTGGATTTTGGGCTGGCACGGATGATGGCGACGCCGGAGGGGGATGGCGAAACGCTGAGTCTGGCTGGCGCGGCCCATGCCTTCGCTGGGACGCCGGGCTACATTGCGCCGGAGGTGCTGCGCGAGAATGCGCCGACGGAGCAATCGGATATTTTCGCGCTGGGAGTGGTGCTGTACGAGATGGCGGGCGGCACGGCTCCGTTCAAGGGCAAGAGCCTGGCCGATAGCGTACAGATGACGCTGGCAACGGATCCAGCGACGCTGGATTTGAAGGCACGGGGGCTGCCGGCGGGGCTGAATCGAGTGCTGCAGAAGGCACTGGTGAAAGATCCCCAGCAGCGCTATGCAACGGTGCGGGATTTACTGGGGGATTTGAAGAGCCTGCAGCATGGCACTGCGGTTCCAGCTCGGGACGCAGGCGAATTCTCGAAGTTGGCGCTCTGGGTGGGATTCGCGTCGGTGCTCACGACATTCATCGTCGTGGGATGGATGCTGGTGCGGAGGTATCAGGTTTGGGAGCGGCATACGGCGCCCAGCGCGCCCCCGAAGACGCGGCTGCTGGCGGTACTTCCCTTCCAGGTGATTCCGGAAGATGCGCAGCTAAGCGCGTACAGCGAAGGGCTGCGCGACGCGATCACGACGAGCCTCGCGCAGGCTGCGCCCGCGGCGCAGATTGAAGTGCTGGCGGCGAGTGAGGTGCGCGCGCATGCGTTGAAGACGCCGGAGGAAGCGCACAAGGAGCTGGGCGCGGACCTGGTGATCGATGGAAGCTACGAGCAACATGGAAATCAGGTGCGCATCCGTTACGAGCTGACAGACGCGTCGGCCACAGTGAGCGGGCGGCCGGGCGAGGTGAGGAGCACGGCGGACGATCCGTTCAAGCTGGAAGATGATGTAGTGGCGGGAGTGCTGGAGATGCTGCGGGTTTCGACGGCGGCTCCAGCGGCGACCCCGCAACGCTTTGGGACGCAGGTGCCGGCGGCGTACGAGGCTTATCTGCAGGGCGTGGGATACCTGCGGGATTTCGACATTGCCGACAACCTGAAAAAGGCGGAGGAGAAATTCTCGGAAGCGGCGAAGGCCGATCCGCAGTTTGCAGCGGCGTATGCGGGGCTGGGCGAGACGCAGTGGGCGGAGTACCAGGCGAGCTCGGATGGCGGCAAGATCGCGCTGGCGGGGGCGAGCTGCGGGAAGGCGATGGCGCTGAACGCGCAGGTGGCGGAAGCGCAGATTTGCCAGGGAACCATCGACGATGGGACGGGCAGCGCGAAGCAGGCCCAGCAGGAGTTTGAGAACGCGCTGCGGCTCGATCCCCAGAGCGACAGTGCACTGAACGGCCTGGCCCGTACGTATGAAGAGATGGAGGAGCCTTATCAGGCGCAGAAGGTGTATCAGCAGGCGATCGAGGCACGGCCGTTCTACTGGGCCAACTACTATGCGCTGGCGAATTTCCTGGTGAGGCGCGCCGATTACGCGCAGGCGGAGAGGGTGTTGCAGCAGGCAGTGGCGAAGTTTCCGGCGAACAGCTTTTTGGTGCGACGGCTCGGAGTGGTGTATTTCCTGGAAGGCAAACTGGATGCGGCCGCCGCTAGTTTCCAGAGCGCGATTCAGTCGCGTCCGCATGCCGAGGCGTACATGGATCTCGGTCAGGTGTATCTGCACCAGAGGAAGTTTGGCGCGGCGATCACGGCGCTGGAGTCGGCCGCGACGCTGAAGCCGAGATCGTTCTCGATCGAAGCAGATTTAGCGGATGGCTATCAGTGGAATGGAGAGACGAGCAAAGCGAAAGCGCGCTACCAGGATGCACAGGAATTGAGCCGCGCGAGCCTGACGGTAAATGCGCAGGATCTGGACGCGTTGATGGTGGCGGCCTACTGCGCGGCGGCGTTGGAAGAACGAAGGGAAGCGCTGGATTCTCTGAACGCGGCGCTCCGGCATGCGCCGGAAGATGCCGAGGTGAACTACTACGCAGCGCGGGTGTATGCGCGGCTCGGGGATGAGGGGTCGGCGCGGGACTGGGCGCAGAAGGCGATTGCGCACGGATATTCGAAGGCGGATATCGACACCGCCCCGGATATGAAGGGGACTGGCCGTCCAGGCGGAGACTAGCCGTCCAGGCGGACCACTTTCGCGACACGAAAATAACCGCAGTTCACCACAACCGGGTTATCGCGACGATACTCGGCTGCTAGGGCGTGACCCCGAGATGCGGGTCGCGGCACTCGAGATGGCGGTGCTGCGGGTCGTACTTTGCGACAGGCGCGTTGGGATCGACGGTCAGGAACTGGACTTCCAGCTTGTAGCGGCAGCCAATGGCGGCGGCTTTGGGCTCGGCAGTATCGAAGGTGGGGCCGAAGTTGAAGTCTTCGGCGTGGAACTCGCGGCTGAAAGGATGCGCGGGGCAGGCTCCGCCGGCGTTGTTGGTCTTATTGATGGGGACGAGGCGGCGAACCCGGAAGGTGCGCCCATGGCTCGATTGAAAAACAATGTGCTCGGCCATTTTCGCCGAGATGCACATGGGCTTGTGATCGGTCATCTCCGGTGCGGTGGGGTTGTCGTAGGTGCAGACGTCTTTGCGACTCATGTGCTCGACGTCGAGGACGCATTTGCGGCCGCGGGTTCCCGGGGGCGCGTTCCACTTGCAGAGGTTCTCCATATCGGAGTCGGCGGCGCAGACCTGGACCGAAGATGCGGGATCGGGACCGGCGGCATGGGCAACAAGCGCGGCGGCGATGAGGATAGCCGACGAAACGATGGCGAGTTTCACAGTGATCTCCTCGAATGCGGTTGAGACGCGATGGGGACGTATGGCGGAAGGGTGCCAGCATAGTGATTTGCCGGGCGAGGCGCAAGCGGCGAGCCCGCCCGGCGACAGCAGCTAACCCAGGTAGCGGACTTCGAGGACGGTGCAGTCGTCGTCGGCGGCAAGGGAGCCGGCGAAGCGCTCGACCTGGAGGAAGATGTCGTCGAGGGTTGCAGTTTCAAATTCCGGAGCGGCGAGGCGGGCTTCGCCATAAAACTCGCCGTCCGGCGCGGAGGCTTCTGTAACACCATCGGTGACAATCAGCACGCGATTGCCGGGTTTGAGGTCCACGGCTCCGGAGGAGAAAGGTGCGCCCTCGATGAGGCCGACGGGGAGGTTCGATTCGGGAAGACGGGTGCAATCGCCGGCATAGAAGAACGGCGGGACGTGGCCGCAGTTGATGTATTCCAGATGGCCTTCGGGCGAGACACGGAGAATGGCCATGGTGGCGTATTTTTCGATGTTCTTGCCACAGATATAACGGTTAACGATGTCGGCAATCGTGGCGAGCGGCTGGCGCGCGATGAGCAGCGAATAAATGAGTCCCTGCAGCGTGGCGCCGAGGATGGCCGCGGAGATGCCTTTGCCGGAAATGTCGGCCACGATGACGGCGAGGGACTGGCCGTCTTCAATGATGTCGAAGAAGTCGCCTCCGACTTCGCGGCAGGGCACGGAGCGTGCGGCGACGGCTGCCCAGGAGAGGGTCGGCGGGCGAACGCTCATGAGGCCGCGCTGGATATCAGCGGCGATACTCATTTCCTGGCGGTAGACGCGCTCGCGTTCCTCGGAGACGGCGAGCTGCGCGTTGTCGATCAGAGCAGCAGCGTCGGTGGCGATGGTGCGCAGCAGGTCGTTATCGATCTGGGTGAGGCGGCCGGCGTGGAGGCGGCTGTCGAGGTAGAGGAGGCCAAGCAGGTCGGATTCGCGTGAGGTTGAGCCGGGGCGGCGCTTGCGCAGCGGGATGCAGATGACGGAGCGAATACTGTGCGCGACCATGCTGGCGGATCGCGTTTCGGGATCGGCGCTGAGCGTGTCGGTAATGATGAATTCGTTGGAGGTAGTGATGGCCTGACGCATGGCGCCGTGCGAGAGGGTGGACTCGTCGGTGAGGACTTCGCCTTTGTTGTCGCGTCCGGCGGCGAGCTCCATCTCGCCCGCTTCGTTGCGCAGGAAGACATAACCGCGCTCGACCTGGGTGAGCTGGAGGGTGGTATCGAGCAGGGCGGTAAGGATCTGGTCGACGGCGTCAGAGGTTTTGAGCTTGCGGGCCGACTCGAAGAACCAGCGCAACTTGTCCAGAGCGTTGCCGGCGCCGACTTCAGGAATCTGGTCGATGATCTCGCGGATGGTCGAGGTGTCGTTGAGCTCATCGGCCGCGGCGGCCTCGGTTTCGATGCGGAGGCTGGGACCATCGAGAGCGCCAAAGTGGACGATGTCATGTTCGGCGATGGGCTGGCGTGGTGCGACGGGTTTGCCGTTGAGGAAGGTGCCGTGCCGGCTGCCCTGGTCGACGATGAAGCAGCCACCGGGTTCGAGAATGAGGTCCGCGTGGCGGCGCGAGACGAAGGGGTGAGCGAGGACCAGGTCATTCTCGGGCAGGCGGCCGATGGTGAAGGGCGAATGCGCGATTGTGACGGTGCGGCGGGTAGAACCGTCGATGAGGGTGAAAGAAACGGGGCCCGCGTTCGTGGTGGACATGATTGCCAAACAGCGTATAGCGGATAGCGGACAGCGTCCAGGGGAAACCTTCGGGAGCAGCGATTCGGGAATTGACCGGGGGGCTCGAACTCAACGGGGGGAGACGAGCCTTCGGCAGAAGGCGAGGCAGGCCAGGCAGATGACCACGGAGGTCCCCAGCCAAACGGCGTCGGTGGCGTGATAGGAGAGCTGAGCGGACAGCGGAGAGTGGACAGCGTTCAGGAAAAATGAATTCGAGGCGGCGGGGGCACGGCCAGCCGAGACAGAGAGGGTGTGGAGGATGGAGGGGAGGAGGGCGCAGAGGAGGACGACGGCGGCCACGGCGGCGACAAGGCCGGGAATGGCGCGCTTCCAGGGAAACGGAATGGGTGCGGGCACAGTGGCCTCGTGGTAGACGGCGGCCATGACATTATCGGCAAAACCGGAGGAGGGCAGAATGCTGTCGGCTTCGCTGGCGAGAGCGGCGTCAAGATCGGCTGCGGTGATTTGCGGGTTGGTCGGTTTCGCGTTCATGGCGTTCTGGCCTCCCTGGACGGCTGTTGCGTGAGGCTTACTGATTTCGATGCGCTGCGCGGCCGGGAGAATTTGCTGCGGATCAGCTCGCGACCACGAAAGAGGCGTGCTTTGACGGTGCCTTCGGGGATGCGCAGGGTGCGGGCGGCGGCGGGCACATCCTGCTCATGGAAATAGAAGAGGAGCACCGCGTCCCGGTATCTGGGAGGGAGAGCGAGGACGGCGCGGCGGATGGATTCGTCGCGGCTGGATTGCTCGAGGGCGTCGCCGGCGATGCGCGGATCGTGGGGCTCGGCAATTTCGTCGAGCGAGAGCGGCAAGGCGGGGATGCGGCGGATCTCGGTGCGGTAGAGATTGTTGGCCAGGGCGAAGAGCCAGGTGGAGAAGGCCGACTCGCCGCGGAACTGCGCGAGTTTGCGGAAGGCGCGGAGGAACGCTTCCTGGGCCATTTCTTCGGCGCGGCCGCGGTCATGGCAGAAACGCCAGGCCAGATTGATGAGCGGCGATTGCCAGCGGCGCACGATGCCCTCGAAGGCTGCAGTCTCGCCGGCAAGGACGCGGGCGACCAAAGCGGCGTCTTCGGCGGGAGATTCGGCAGGTGGGTGATCGGCGTGCACGTAGTGTGTTCCTGGCCGGTAAGACCACAGATCATCCTGCGCGGTTTCGTTTTTTCTGTCGAGCCGTTTTAGGGAAGATTTTGAAACCGTCAGCAGAAACACCGGGTCGTACCAGGTGAAGCGGACGGAAACAGCGAATGGGAACCGCTGCAAAGGAGAAGAACTTTATGGATAGCGGAAATGTTGGAATGGCGACCGCGCTGTTTGGATTTCTGGCGGTCGGAGCCGTGGCGTTGTTCTCGATGATCGCCGTCACGACCTGGTCCGAGGCGCGGCGCAAGGAGCGCGAAGCCTACTACAAGGCCGACATGCTGAAGAAACTCGCCGAAGCGCCTGCACCGGGCGCAGGTGCGGCGCTGGAGCTGATGCGCGAGGAGGCGCGGCTCGGCGCGGAGCGAACCCGGCAGGGATTACGCATCGGAGGACTGATTACGGGGGCCGCCGGACTCGGAGTGCTCATCTTTCTGCGGGTGCTGCTGGGTGGCGACCAGGGCGTTTATCTGTGCGGGCTGATTCCCCTGTTTGTCGGGATCGCGCTCTACGCCAGCTCGTTTTTGGTCACGACAGCGGTGTGAACTATGCGGGCCTCAGGGCACATGAACGCTACGCAGGAGGCGCTTCATTGTCCGCCGATTGCCGCCGATGAAGAAGGTATCCGGAGCAGAAACCGCGGCGAGGAGAGCCTTGCGAAGGAACGGTCAGGCAACGGCAAGCCAACCACCGGCGAAAGTCCAGCCCACAGCCAACACATGGCGAGCGCCGGACGCACTGCGCGAGGCAGAGCACGTGTTGCGGTCGGTCATGGCCGAGGGCGAACGGGAGATGGAGAGCCTGGGCCGGGATTTCGAAGGCGTGGCCCGCGCAAGCAGCGCGATCCTCGAGAGCGCGGGCGCGATTGTCAGCTGCGCGGAGAGCGAGCGCATGGCGTCGGTCTTGCCCGGGGTGCAGAAGCTGGGATCGGCGGCGAAGGGCTTCATCCGGACGCGGCTCGAGGCAACGGCGGGAATTCTGGATACGGTGATCGCCGAGCAGGCGCTGCTGCAGCAACTGTCGCATCTGACGCGGGGGCAGAAGGCCAGCCAGAAGGCGGCCGGAGAGATCAATCAGCTCTCCAGCACAACGCTGCGCGTCTCGGAGAAATCGGGCGAGATGCTGGACAAGCTGGTGCCGGATACGCATCGTGCCGGAATTGTTCACGCGCGCGTTTGCGGCCCGGCTCGACGGGCTGTGCGCGATCACCGTCAAGGAAGCGGAGAGCGGGGACACGGTCCTACGCGGACGGGCGCTGATTGCGCCCGGGAATCACCATCTGCTGTTACAGCGCAGCGGTGCGCGCTATTACGTCGAGGTGAAGGAGGGCCCGCTGGTGTGCCGGCATCGGCCGTCGGTAGATGTTTTGTTCCGCTCGGCGGCGCGGTATGCGGGACCGAATGCGGTGGGCGTGATCCTGACGGGCATGGGCGACGATGGGGCGCGCGGGATGCTGGAGATGAAGCAGGCGGGCGCGAAAACCATTGCTCAGGACGAGGCGAGCTGCATCGTTTTCGGAATGCCGAAAGAAGCGATCAAACTGAACGGCGTGGACAAGATTATGCCGCTCGACAGCATCGGGAGTGCGATTCTCATCGCCGCGCGATAAGCTTCATGGTTGCGATCGACCTGTGTGGTAGCATGGCCGCGTTTTGATGAGACACTCCTGGTCGCGTCGATCCGCAACCGCCGCGCTGCTCGCGGCCGCGTCGGTGCTGGGCGCCGCGCAACAGGTTTCCTCGCTTCCTTCCGATGCGCAGCCGACGCGGGCAACGTACCAGCGTCTCGCGAGCGAAGTCGACCACGCGCTGCACCAGGATGTGCTGGGTATGTGGTTTCCGCGGTCGCTCGATCGGGAGCATGGCGGATTTCATTCGCATTTCGGACCGGACTGGCAATGGCTGCCGAGCGACGGGAAGTTCTCCGTCTTTCAGGGACGCATGACGTGGGTGACGTCGCAGGTGGTGTTGCGCGAGCCGGCGCTGAAGGACGCGTATCTGCCGCTGGTGAAGCAGGGCGTCGATTTTCTGCAGGACGTGCTGTGGGACAAGCAGGATGGCGGCTTCTACTGGGGACTCGACGATGAAGGCAACGTGACGCCGCAGTTCACCGAGAACAAAGATTTGTATGGAATGGGATTCTGCATTTATGGGCTGGCGGCGGCGTATCAGGCGACCAGGGATCCGCGGGCGCTGGAATTAGCGAAGGAGGCTTATCTCTGGACCGATGAGCACGGCCACGATGGGGTGAACGGCGGCTATTTCGAGATGCTGACGCGCGAGGGCAGGCCGCTGGTCCCGCATGCTTCGAGCGGGCAGGTGGTGATGCCACCTATCCAGATCGGGCCCGAGAATTACAAATCGATGAACACTCACATTCATCTGCTGGAGGCGTGGACCGAACTCTATCGGGTGTGGCCCGATCCGGCGCTGCGGGCGCGGGTAGAAGAGATGCTGGCGATCGTGCGGGACACGATCAGCGTGGAGCCGGGAGTGATGAATCAGTTCTTCACGAATGGGTGGCAGCCGATCCCGGGGCACGATTCATACGGGCACGACGTGGAAACGGCGTACCTGATGCTCGAAACCGATGAGCTGCTGCACGGAAAGACCAGCGAGAAGACGGAACGGATGGCGAAGATGCTGGTGGATCACGCGCTCGCGTATGGCTGGGATGACAAGGACGGTGGATTCTTCCAATATGGAACGACGTTCGATAAGCCGGAGGATACGCACAAAGAGTGGTGGGTGCAGGTGGAGGGACTGAATGCGCTGCTGCTCATGCACGAGCGATACGGGAAGCAGAACCCGATTTACTTCCGCAGATTTCTCGAGCAGTGGGCGTTCATTCGCAACCACACGATGGACCTGAAGAATCATGGACTGTGGAATCTGACCACGGCGGAGGGGACGCCGGTGGTGCTTGACAAGGGATCAATGTGGAAGGCGGCGTACCATGACAGCCGCGCCTTCTGGAACGTGAGCGAACGGCTGCGGAGGCTGGCGGCGGAGTAGTCAGCACGAAAATCGCCCAATTGGCGGGCGTGGGACAAGGCCCGATTTGCGTGGCGAGCTCGCCGTTTTGCGGATAATCTGAGCGAAGTTGCGGGAACCGGCAGCGCGCAACGATATGGATGGGGCGCTGATGGCGGTTGAAGATGATTGCGAAGGGGTGCTGCTCATGAGGCATGAGCACCCCGCTGCAGGGGCGGCGCTGGTGACCATCGGGACGTAAAAACGCAATCGCCCACTCCCTTTCCCTGGGACAGAACAGAGGTGGCCATTTGTACCCACGCACCGTCACATTGCGGAACACTCTTCCCGAAAAGTTGTAGCTTGCGCCGCTGGTCAGGGGAAGGCGGTCCCGCGTTTCTTCGCAATAATCCAAATAGGTGCGCAGTTGGATCTGGTGTCGTGGACCGAGGGCCAGGCTCAGCTGAAACGTTCCTGCTTTCGTTCGAGTTTGCCGTCCCGGCCCCCTGCAATCACCAGTAAGCCGGGCACGGCTTTGCAGTGATTGAAGGAGCTGCCTGGTTGCGCAATTTCACCCTTCCCATCGATAGCCAGCCGAGCCTTGTCCAGGCGGACACAGGCATGCGCCTGCGCTGTGCCGCGCCTGTGAAGGGAACTCTGTTGCAAGCCCCGGTTGAATTGCCGTGAAGGAACTTTTGTGGGGGAGTAGGCCGGCGGAGCCGGATGGGCCGCCGCCTCATCCTGCGCTGTTCGGCGCGTACAATCCGTTTGCGCCGGTGGCGCCGAGCGGCGCGCTCGACCTGCGCGGGTTCATCGAGATGCTCTCGAAGGCTCGCCATCTGACGTGCGTGAAGGAGCGCGTCGACTGGAAGCATGGAATCGGCCGCTGGACGCGGTCGAGGCGTAAGCCTCTGTTGTTCGAAAACATCAAGGACTATCCCAACCAGCGCATCTTCACCAATGGCCTCAACGACGCACTCTGCATCGCCGTGGCGCTTGGGTTTGATCCGGGACTTCCGATCGAGCGAGTGCTCGCGCAGTCACGGAAACGGCTGCGCGATCCGATCGCGCCGAAGATCGTCGGCACGGGCCCGGTGATGGAGAATGTGGTTCCCTCCGTCGCGCTCGACCTTCTGCAGTTCCCTGTTCCGCAATGGAGCCAGGCCGAGGGCGGGCGGTATGTCGGAACCTGGCACCTGAATATCAGCAAAGACCCGGAGACGGGAAAGCGCAGTGCCGGCGTGTATCGGATGAAGGTGATGGGACAGAAGCAGGCTACCATCAACGCTTCGAAGCGCAGCGAACTGGCGCGGCAGGTGGCGAAGGCTGAAGCGAAAAAGGCCGAGCTGCCGATGGCAGTGGCGATTGGCGCACCGGAGGCGACGGTGATCGCAGCCTCGGCAGCGTGTCCCGTGGGGATGGATGCATTCGAGGTGGCGGGAGCACTGCAACAGAAGCCGGTGGAGCTGATGGAGTGCGGGCAGGTGGAAGTCCCGGCGCATTCCGAGATTGTCATCGAGGGCTTCATTCATCCCGAAACACGCGTCGAGGACGGGCCGTATCCCGATCACAACGGAAGGCTGGTCACGAATCCGAAAGCATTTCTGTTTGAGGCGACGCGGGTGATGCATCGCGACGATCCGATCTTTCGGGGGCGCGCGATTGGAAAAACCGGAGTCGAGGAACAGCAGTTACACGCGTTTCTGGCGGAGCTGCGGCTGCTGGATTCGCAGAAGTCTCGCTTCATGCAGATGGTGCACAGCCTGTTTGGTTAGCGCTGAAACCTGGCGTTGCGCAGAGGCATCCAACAAACGCGAACGGCTGACAGAAAGCGTACTATGTTATCTACATTAGCACTCCCATTCGGGAAATGGCACCCCAACGCGCGACACGTCGCAAAGATGCGTCGTTTCTGAGCCTGCGGCATCGAACCGTTTATGCGAGACATGCCTGAAGATGGCTGCAGAGGTGACACTCAGCGGCTGCATTAGTTATTGATCGGTCACTATGGCTTCGGGCATGGCTGGGGCCCTCGCATTTCCCTATTGGAGGCGTTGCGTCATGAAGCCCGAGGTATGTGGCTTGCCTGCTTCCTGCGAAGCAAGGCCGTTTTTTCCTTCACTGGTCAGCTCTCTTCTTCTCTTCCTATTCCTCATTCTTTCCAATTCTCTGCTTCCCCGGGCACAGGCGCAGGCGCTTTTCGGATCGATCGTTGGCACGGTCACGGATCCGACGGGAGCCGTCATCCCAAAAGCAACGGTGACGGTTACAGATATCAGCAAAGGGATCTCCCAAACGGCGATCGCCAACGGCGCGGGCGGATTCGAGGTGTCACGGCTGATTCCGGATACGTACTCGGTGACGGGCAAAGCGCCGGGATTCAAGCAGGCGGAATCGCCGACGGTGACGGTTTTTGCCAACCAGACACAGGAAGTGAATCTGCAATTGCAGACGGGCGCCGCAACCCAGACGGTCACCGTGACCGGAGCCGCGCCGCCGCTGGAGACGAGCCACGCGGAGGTAGCGCAAACCCTGGATGCGCAACAGGTCAGCACGGTGCCGAATATCGACCGCAATGCCAGCCAGTTTGAGCTGCTCAGTCCTGGCGTGCAGCGGTCGAGCTTCAACATCGCGCCCACGCAAAATCCTGAAGGCACCCAGGCGGTGGAGGCGAACGGCAGCAATTACGGCACGCTGGGATGGGAACTCGACGGCACCGATAACCGTGAGCCGGTACTGGGGATCATCGTGGTGAATCCGACCATCGATTCGCTGAGCCAGATGCGCGTGATCACCCAGGACTATCCGGCCGAGTTCGGCGGCGCGGTCGGAGGCTTCGTCATTGCGGATACGAAGTCCGGCGGCAACAATTTTCATGGCGACGCGTTCGAGTTCCGCCGCAGCGGCGAGTTCATGGCGCGCGATCCGTTCACGCAGTATCCAGGTGTGCCATTTCCGGGGCAGCTGTATAACCAGTTCGGCGGATCCATCGGCGGACCGATTCGCAAAGACAAGGCGTTCTTCTTTCTGGACTACCAGGGGACGCGGCAACGCGTGGGCCAGACGCTGCAGCAAAGCGTTCCAACGTCGCTGGTGCGGAGCACGTGCCTGGGCGGGGGCACCTGCGACCTGAGCCAGTATGCCAGCACTATCTACAATCCCGCGACCGATACGACGTATTCCGCGAGCGCAGTGCCGGCCTCAGTGATCACCCCGCAGGGCATCGCTCTGCTGAGCGCGCTGCCCGCACCGAACTCGGGTGCTGCCGGAGCCATCTCGAACAACTATGTCATTTCGGGCAACGGCAACAACGATGGCGATCAGGCCGATGTGCGCTTCGATTGGCAAACGACGCAGAACATTCACTCCTTTGGGCGCTATGACTATTCGAACTATCGTCTGTTTGGCGCTGCCGCGTTTGGAGCCGCGGGAGGCACGGGGTTCGGAGTCGGCAATACAACGGGCAACGATCAGGCGCAAAACCAGAGCGCTTCGGCCGGCTTCGACTGGGCGCTGCGACCCAACCTGCTGACAGACTTTCGCTTTGGGTTTCTCGACTACCACATTGACGAGAACATGCTGGGATTCGGGACGACACCGGCCCTGGACATCGGACTGAAGAATCTGAATCAGGGAACGCTGGATACGTCGGGTTCGCCGACGTACAACGTGGAAGACGGCAGCATTAGCAGCTTCGGCACGCAGGGGTGCAATTGCCCGTTGCTGGAGAGCGAACAGGTTTTTCAGATTGCGGATAACTGGACCCTGATTCGCGGCAACCATTCGATTCGCTTCGGCGCCGATTTGCGCTATGCGATGAATCTCCGCAATGCCAGCGATTACACGCGCTCGGGCGAGCTGGGATTCGGCAACGGCAGCACGTCGGTTCCTGGCGCGGGCACAGGCAGCGGCTCGGGGATCGCGTCGATCCTGCTGGGGTACGTCGATACGTTCCAGCGCTATGACGTCTACGACCAGAACGCTGCCAATCGCCAGAAA
>Ga0210398_10000078_pt1 | contig 123758 bp, 124 predicted proteins | sample IncBWC4OmetaG_FD_161047 | JGI IMG/M metagenome (GOLD analysis project Ga0210398, IMG submission 161047) | Forest soil microbial communities from Barre Woods Harvard Forest LTER site, Petersham, Massachusetts, United States - Inc-BW-C-4-O | ecosystem: Environmental > Terrestrial > Soil >... | reverse complement strand
GCCAGGTGCTATCTCGGAGGGTTCCCGTCTAATCAATAGTCTCGCGGCACAAGAATTCGGAGCCGACCATACCGATCCGTATGACACGCGTGGGGTCGCCGCCTTCGTTGTCTTGCCCACTTTGGCCGGCTTCACTTGGCAGCTCGGCATCCGCCGCGAACGCCAGGACTCGTTGGCCGTCCGCGCGCACCCGACGTCAGGCCACTTCGCTCCTACTGTTCCCGCCGTCTCCCTCTGGCAGACGATGCCCTCCCTTACCGTCTCCCGCCCTACCTCCCCAGGTCCCCTTGGCACGGACATCCGCCTCGACGCCGCGTTCACTGGCGCATTCGGCACGTTTGCCCGAGCGAGCGCAGTCCTGTCGGTCGAGCGCCCGGAGGGCGCCGATAGGTTGGTCACGCGAACAACGCTCGCCGGAGTCACCGCCGGCCCGGTCCCAATACAAGATGATGTGTTTTTAGGAGGGCCGATCACGGGCCCTGGCTATGCGTACCACGAGTTTGTTGGCCGGGCGGGAGCGACGGAACACATAGAATGGCAGTTCCCGATTCCTGCCCCCGGGATCACCTTGGGCCGCTATGGAACCAGCCCGAGAACGGTGACGCTCGCCCCGTTCGTACACGTGCTGTACACATCCGGCGATGGCTACTATCCGTCCGCCGGTCTAGGCGTACTGGCCCTCTTCAACCTCGTACGGTTCGACGTCGCGCGCGGCCTACGACGGGGCGCCTGGACGTTCGCATTCGACCTCGATCGCGCCCTCTGGCCGGTGCTGTAGCACCCAGGCGAGGAGGAACGCGCCAACCGTGACGGCAACGTCCGCCACGTTGAACGTCCAGAACCGCAGGGAGCCCACGCCGAGGTCCACGAAGTCGACCACGCCACGCGACCACCGCACGCGGTCGATCACGTTCCCGAGGGCGCCGCCCGTCAGCAGGGCCAGCGCAATGACGCGCGCGGTCTCGCTGGGCGCCGTCCGCCGATAGGCCCGCCACAGAATGCCAATGACCACCAGCGCGGCCGCGGTCAACAGCCACCGCGACTCGCCCCGATTGAGAATGCCGGTCGCGGCGCCCCGGTTGTAGGCGAGGGTCAATCGAAACACATCGCCCAGGATGTCGTGCGGCACATCGGGTGGCGACAAGGCCTCGACCGCGAGGCGTTTGGTCGAGCAGTCGAGCAACAATACGGTCAGGAGCACCGGCCAGTACCGCTTTGCCTTAGTATTGTTGGACGATGCCACTCGTACTCCTGGTCGAAGATGAGGAGACGCTCCGTAAGGTCCTTCGGAATCTGCTCGAACGCGACGGCTTCGAAGTCGCCGAGGCGGCCGACGGCGCCGAGGCGTTGAGCGCGGTCGATCGCCTCTCACCCGATGCCATCGTGCTCGACCTCAATCTGCCCGTGCTCGACGGCTACGACGTGCTGTCTCGCCTCCGTACTCGAAGTACGAGCGCCACGCTCCCCGTGTTGGTCTTGACCGCGAACGGCGATGAGGCCTCGGAGGTCCGCGCCCTCAAGATGGGCGCGAACGAATTCCTGACAAAGCCATTCCGCCCCCGCGCCCTCGGCGCACGGCTCAAGCTGCTCCTGTCGCGCGACGGATGACCGACATCGTCGTCGGGGTAGTGGACGTCTACGTGGTCCGTCCGTCGTGGCACGTCCTGCTGCTCCAACGCCGCGAGGGCACGCGCTGTCCGGGAAGCTGGGAGACGGTGCACGGTCATATCGAGCCGAGCGAGTCCCCCGAAGCCGCCGCGGTCCGCGAAGTCCGGGAAGAGACAGGCCTTGTCGTAGAACGCCTGTATAACGTCAGCGTGCAGCCGTTCTATCTGCACCGCTACGGAGCGGTCCAACTCGCGGTTGTCTTCGCCGCATTTGTGGCCGAGGACTCGCACGTTGTGCTCGGCACCGAACATCAACAGGCCGAGTGGCTGACGGTAGACGAAGCGCTCGCGCGCTACACGTGGCCGAGGTCACGTGCCGCGCTCAATGACATCGTCGACCTACTCCACACGGGTGATGCTGGAGTAGTAGAAGACGTCCTGCGCGTTCTCTAGTCGGCAGATGTACTTCGTATTCTGCAGTCGGCAACTACTTCCTGTTCTGCAATCGCCAACAGCACCGTACACGGTGCGCGAAGCGCCTGTGTGACTAGAACCCGCGACGCCGAGACGTGGGTAAGCAGTCCTCGTCGCGAAAATCCGGCGGCACGTTCGGCTTGACCCGCACACTCTTCGCGGGAATGCCGACGTTGACGTGATACGCCCGCACGTCCTTCGTCGCGACAGCCATGGCGCCCACCATGCCCTGGCAGTGCACGTGCACGCCGGCCAGCACGGTAGCGTGGTACGTGATGCGCACGCCGTCGTCGAGCCGGGTCACCGCGTTCGTGACCTCGCGCCCATCGACGATGCTATGCGTATGCGAATACACGTTCGCGAAATCAGAGATGGAGACGTTGTTCCCGATGATGATCCCACCACGATCATCGAGCAACACGTTCCGATGCACGACGACGTTGTCGCCGATCTCGAGGTTGTACCCGAACGAGAATTCGACGTTCTGAAACGCCTTGAAGTTCTCACCAACCCGCTTGAAGATGTGCTGCGCCAAGACACGCCGTAACCGTACGCCCAGGTCGACGTCCTGACCGCCCAACGGGCTGCGGTCGAACGAGTACCAGAGCCACAAGAGTGGCTTGATCGGCTGATACTGCGCGTCATCGCACTCGGCGTAGTACTCGGGCTCGAGCGTGATGTTACGCGGATCGAGCGATGCCAACGCGAGCCGCACACCCGCCGGGACTTTCGTGTCCTGGATGGCGGTCTCCCAGTTCGCCGCGTACGCCGGGTACCAGAGCTCCGCCAACGTTCGTCGACAGAGCGTAGCCCGGTCGGCCGCAGGGTTCGCGAGAGCATCGGCTAGCCCGTCGAGCCACTCCTGGGCCAGCGGCAACGAGGGATGCTCGGCCAGCTTGCGCAGCGGGAGGAACGTCATAGGCTCAAGATAACACGAGTGCGGCGAGCGCGTCGGCCAGCTCGTCCCGTCCGGTTCCTGTTACAGCGCTGAAAGGAATGATTTGCTCGGGATCGAGCTCCAGCTCGCGCCCCAACCGCTCGACATGCTCCGTTACGGCCCGCGAGCTCAGCTTATCGATCTTGGTCACGACAACGATCGTCGGTACGCCCGTCTCGGCGAGATAATCGAGCATTTGCCGATCATCCGGGCTCGGCTCCCGACGCACATCGAGCAGTTGGACCACGCCACGCGGCCCGGGCGTGCTTTTGAGATACCCCTCGATGAGCGGCCGCCACGCCTCCTTGGCGGCCTTGGACACCCGTGCGTACCCATAGCCGGGCAGGTCAACGAGTACGAACTGGTGATTGACGCGGAAGAAATTGATCTCGCGCGTTCGCCCAGGGGTGTTACTGACCCGGGCAAAGCCGCGGCGACGAACGAGACGGTTGAGCAGGGACGATTTCCCGACGTTCGACCGTCCCGCAAACGCGACTTCCGGCAACTCGGGCGGCGGCCGCCACCCACCCGGCGACGCTTGCCCGCCGAGGAACTCCAGATCTCGGATCGGGAGCGGGTCGGTCAGTGTGTCACCGTGTCGGCGACAGGGGCGGGAATGCTGGGGGCGGGGATGCGGGGAGTTTTCGCACCGCGCTTGGGACCCACGGTAGGCGCCGGCGCCGGAGGCGCCGCGCGCAATGCGACCACGAGCACGTCGTCCATGGACTTCACGGCGTGGAACGTGACACTCTGGCGGACTTCCTCGGGCAATTCCTCGATCTCACGCTCATTGCCGTATGGCACGATGATGTGTCGCACGCCGGCCCGATGCGCGGCCACGGCTTTCTCTTTCAGCCCCCCGATGGGCAACACGCGGCCGCGCAGGGTGACCTCCCCAGTCATCGCGATATCACCGCGAACCGCCCGGCGGGTCAGCGCGCTGACGATCGCGGTCGCGATGGCAATCCCGGCACTCGGCCCATCCTTCGGCGTCGCTCCCGCGGGGATATGGACGTGGATATCGCGATTGCGATAGAAATCGCGATCAATCCCCAATTCCTTGGCCCGCCGGCGCGCATACGAGAGCGCCGCTGACGCCGACTCTTTCATGACATCGCCGAGCGTGCCGGTGAGTTGCAACTTGCCGCGACCACGCACGACGCTGACTTCGATGTCGAGCGTCTCCCCACCGAAGGACGTATACGCCAATCCCCGCGCGACGCCCACGACGTCCTCGAAGGACAGATCGTCGGGATCGAACGGCGCGGGGCCGAGCAGCGCCTTGAGATCACTCGCCTGCACGACCGCCGTCGTGTCCGCCGGCGCGGCCTCGGCGCGTCGCCGCGCCAGCTTGCGCGCCACGCGGGCGATCCGGCGATCGAGCTCGCGCACGCCCGCCTCGCGCGTGTACCCGCGGAGTATGCCGGGCAACGCGTCGCTCGCCCACGTCACCGATTCGGGCGCGAGCCCATTCCTGGCCAACTGCCTGGGCACCAGGAACTGCCGGGCAATCGCCAGCTTCTCGTGATCGAGATATCCGCTGAGCCGCAGGATCTCCATGCGATCCCGTAACGGCTCCGGGATAGTCTGCAGAGAATTCGCGGTCGTGATAAACAGCACTTGCGACAGATCGTAATCGAGCTCGAGATAATGATCGTTGAAAGCTCGATTCTGCTCGGGGTCTAGCACTTCGAGTAACGCAGCCGCCGGATCCCCTCGATAATCGGCGCCGAGCTTGTCGATCTCGTCCAGCAAAATGACGGGATTCACCACCTCGGCGCGCTTCATTGCCTGAATGATCCGTCCAGGCAGAGCCCCAATGTATGTGCGGCGATGACCCCGTATCTCGGCCTCGTCGCGCACGCCGCCAAGAGACATGCGCACAAACCGCCGCCCAAGCGCGCGAGCAACAGATTGCCCGAGTGATGTCTTCCCCACGCCGGGCGGACCCACGAGACACAAAATGGGCCCCTCGAGTCGCCCAACCAGAGCCAACACCGCTATGTAGTCGAGAATGCGGTCTTTGACATCCTCGAGCCCATAGTGATCCTGATCGAGCACCGTGCGCGCGTGCTCCACGTCCAACACGTCGTCCGTGCGCGCGGTCCACGGCAGCGACAGCAGCCAGTCGAGATAGTTGCGCCCGACCGTCGTCTCGGGTGACATCGGAGCCGTTCGGCGCAGCTTTCGCAACTCACGCCGCGCACGCGCCGCGACGGGCTCGGGTAATCCGCGCTTCGTGATCTCCGCCTCGACCTCGCCGAGATCGTCGCCTTCGTCCTGCCCGAGCTCGCGGTTGATCGCGCGCAGTTGCTCCTGCAAATAAAATTCGCGCTGATTCTGAAACAGCGACCCTCTGACGTCGTCGTCGATCTTCCGCTCGAGCCTAAGGAGCTCGATCTCGGCGCCGAGGACCCGCCCGAGCGCGGTCCACAGCTCGACGGCCGTCTCCGCATCGAGCAGCGCTTGCTTCGCGTCGTGCCGCAGCACGAGATGCGCAGCGATCGCCATGGCGCGCCGCTCGTCCGATTCGATCGCCTGTACGAGCGCGACGACTTCGTCCGGAATCCGCCGGTGCAGGGCGACGTACTCCTCGAACCGCGCCATAGCCTGGCGACTCTCGACGGCCGGTGTCTCGCCAGCGAGCGCATAGGGCGCAACCGCCGCCCGCAGCAGCTTCGCGCTGGGCAGATACCGCGTGACGCGCGCGCGCGCGAGGCCCTCTACGAGGACTTTCGCCGTTCCACCGGGCATACGAGCGAACTGCAGGACACGCCCGATCACCCCGACGCGGAACAGGTCGGAGGCCGCGGGATCCTGGACCTCGCCGCTTTCCTGCGCTACGAGGAGGAGATACTGGTCGCCAGCAATAGCTGCCTCGACCGCGGCGAGCGACGCCGGGCGGCCGACGAGCAGTGGGATGACGACATGCGGAAAGACGACGACTTCGCGCAACGGCAGGACCGGCAGACGGTCCTCGGTCGTGATCTGCTCGCCGTCACGGGCAAAGGTGGGAACTACGCCTCCTTCTTCTGTCGCTTAGGCGCGATCTCCAGCAGTGGCGGCGCGGCGTTGGTCACCGTCGATTCGATGACCTTGACCTCCACCACATCCTCCCGGCTCGGGAGGTCGAACATCACTTCCGTCAGCATCTCTTCGAGGATCGCCCGCAGGCCTCGCGCTCCGGTCCCTCGCTTGAGGGCCTTGTTCGCGATCGCTCTGAGCGCGCTCTCCTCGAACGTGAGCTTGACCTCTTCCAGGTCGAACAACTTGGCATACTGCTTCGTGAGCGCATTCTTCGGCTCTTTCAGGATGCGCACCAACGACTCTTCATCCAGCGCCTCTAACGGCACCGCGACCGGGAGTCGCCCAACCAATTCGGGAATCAACCCGTAACGCAGCAAGTCGTCCGGCTCGACATCGGCGAATGGGTTTTTCACCGCCCGTTTCGCGATCAAGCCGACACTCAGCTCGTCCTTCGAGAAACCAATCTGCTTTCTGCCGGTCCGCGCCTCGATGATTTTTTCCAGTCCGTCGAACGCGCCACCGCAGATAAACAGGATGTCTTTCGTATTGATCTGAATGTATTCCTGCTGCGGGTGCTTCCTCCCGCCCTGAGGCGGAACCGAAGCGACCGTCCCTTCGAGAATCTTGAGCAGCGCCTGCTGGACCCCTTCGCCGGACACGTCGCGCGTAATGCTGGGATTCTCCGACTTGCGCGCGATCTTGTCGATCTCGTCGATGTAGACGATCCCGCGCTCGCACTCCGCGACATTAAAATCGCCCGCTTGCAGCAGGCGAACCAGGATGTTCTCGACGTCCTCGCCGACATAGCCGGCTTCCGTGAGCGTCGTGGCGTCAGCGATGGTGAACGGCACATCGAGAATGCGAGCGAGCGTCTGCGCCAACAGGGTTTTCCCGACGCCGGTCGGCCCGATGAGCAGGATGTTCGACTTGTCGAGCTCCACCTCGTCATCGCGGAGCGACGCCGAGTTGATGCGCTTGTAGTGATTGTAGACCGCGACCGCCAGTGCCTTCTTCGCCCGCTCCTGCCCGATCACATATTGATCGAGAACGTCCTTGATCTCCTGAGGCGACGGCACCTGCGTTATCGCTTCCGCCACCTCCCGCTCTTCGTCCTCGGCGAGGATCTCGTTGCAGAGCGCGATGCACTCGTTGCAGATGTAGACGGACGGGCCCGAAATGAACTTCCGGACCGAGTCCTTCGACTTTCCACAGAACGAGCAGCGGAGGTGTTTATCGTGGGACATAGCGACGCCAGGGGACGACTGGGATACGAGCCTGCCGAGAACTAACAGCCGTGCTAGAACCGGTCAATATGATAGCGATGCGGCGCGCAATGATCATGTGAAGCTTTTCACAAAGGGATGGTGCGCCGCATCACTATCGTGTAAGTCATGCTGTCACGGCGGGTTGTTTCGAGGCCTCAATGACCTCACCGCGTTGTGCGACGATATTGTCGATCAATCCGTAGGTCTTCGCCTCTTCCGCCGACATGTGATAATCGCGCACGATGTCGCGCTCGATTTGCTCGACCGGGCGACCCGTATGCTTCGACATGAGCTCATTCATCTTCGACCGCAGATAGAGGATCTCGCGCGCCTGAATCTCGATGTCGGCCGCCGTGCCCTGCGCGCCACCCGATGGCTGGTGGATCATGATCCGCGAGTGGGGGAGCGCCGAGCGGCGACCCTTTCTGCCCGCTGAGAGCAGGAACGCGCCCATGCTGGCCGCGAGGCCCATGCACGTGGTGTTCACCGGGCTCCGCAGATACTGCATCGTATCGTAGATCGCCAGGCCGGCGGACACGCTGCCGCCGGGCGAATTGATGTACAGATAGATATCGCGGTCCGGGTTATCGGCATCCAAGAACAACAACTGCGCGATCACAATGTTCGCCACGTCATCGTTGATCGGCGTGCCGAGGAAAACGATGCGGTCCATGAGGAGCCGCGAGAAAATGTCGTACGTGCGCTCGCCGCGGCTGGACCGCTCGATCACGTACGGAGGATAGATCGTCGCCATACTCACCAAAGCCTCGTGTTCGCCCTTCGTTGAGACTGCACTAGCCGATGGCACTCGCGTCGCTTCGCACTCGCTTCGCATCGTGCCGCAGGTTCTCTCGCTTTCGTGCCGCGGGCCTTCTCGCGGCTCTTCAGGTCCTCTCGCTTTCGTGCCGCGGGCCTTCTCGCGGCTCTTCAGGTCCTCTCGCTTCGTGCCGCAGATCCTCTCGCGGCTCCTCAGATCCTCTCGCAGGTCCTTATCCCTCACACGCCCGTAATCTCGCTTACGTCACAACGTTCTCTACTCTTGCCACCCGTCATTCGCACCACCGTGCCAGCATCGCCACACACGGTCGCGCCGAAGGCGCGCTGTGCACCTCACGCCTCAGTAACGGCGTTCCGTTCCATAAGCCACTTGAAGACTTTGTCCTCAGTAACGCCGCGCTCGATCTCACGAAGCCGTCCGGCTTTCTGGAGCGACGCATACACCTCAGCCACGTTCGCTTTCCGTTTCGCCGCGGTCTCGGCGATCCGATCGTCGACCTCGGCCTCCGTCGCCCCGAGCTTCTCCTTCTCAGCCACCGCATCAATGATGAGATCGCGCCTCACTTGCCGCTCGGCCATGGCCTTGAACTCGGTCGCGAACCGCCCGCGATCGTCCTCCGGGATCTGATACGCATTCGCATACGCATCGACGAGCTGCGCCACCCAACTCGGCGGAACGTCGAACGGATTCGCGCTGGCGATCTCGTCGAGCAACTTCTGCCGCACCGCCGCATCCGCATCGCGCGTCGCATGCTCCTCGAGATCCGTCCGCACGGTCTTTTTCAATGCATCGAGCGAATCAAAATCCCCGACCTCTCGCGCAAACGCGTCGTCGAGCGGAGGCAACACTTTGCGCTTGACGTCCTGCAAGGTCACGCGCACGGGCTTTGTCTTGTCTCTTTGGGTCTCGTCGGGGAAGTCCGACGGCCACTTGACCGGCCGCTCGATCGTCTGACCGGGCTTGGCCTCCATAATGAGCTCTTCGATCCCGGGAATCGCCTGGCCGCCGCCGAGTACGATGCGATACTCCTTCCCCTCAGCCGGGATGGCGCCATTGTCGTCAGCCGTCGCCAGCAGCACCGTCACGAGGTCGCCCGGCGACGGGCTCTCCTCGAGCGGCGCCCACGTGGCACGCTGGTCGCGCATCTGCTCGATCTGCTCGGTGACATCGTCGTCCCGCACCACATTGGTCGGGCGCTCGACGCGGAACCCGGCGAGCCGCGGCAGCGGCACCTCGGGCCGAACCTCCAGGTGCAACTCGAACGTCAGATCCTGACCTTCAACGAACTTCACATCGTGCACATGCGGCTGGGCCGCCGGCTTCAAGTGCTCCTTCTCCAGCGCCTGCTTGGCCGCTTCCTGGATCAACGACTCGATCGCCTGCTGTCGTATCGCTTCCCCAAACCGCTTCCGAACCATCGCCGCCGGCGCCTTGCCCGGGCGGAACCCCGGCAGCCGCACGTTCGACGCATATCGCTGCGCCGCCGACTCCTCGGCCACCCGGACATCGTCCGCCGGCACCGAGACTTCGAGCAGCCGCTCGGCGCCTGTTGTTTTCTTAGCTGTTACCTGGATGTTCATAGGGGAATATTAACCCCCGCCCTTGGGCGGCGCTCGCAGATGCCGCGCCAGCACGACATGGCCGTCGCGTCTTCTCAGGGAGAACGATGACGGGGCCGATGTCTTTGATGGCGGCCACTGCCGCCTTCGCATTCGCGAATCGCCGCCCACACTTGGCGCAGCGCCACATAGATGCTCGGGGCGGGACTTGAACCCGCACGTCTTTTGGACACAGGATCCTAAGTCCTGCGCGTCTGCCAGTTTCGCCACCCGAGCTAGATTGCCGCTGCTTCGCTGCAATCTAGCTCGGTGGGCGAAATTGGCGATCAGCCGCCGATCTTCAGGCTAACCACGCGCTTGCCGCAGGGCCCTTGCGGCTGCGGCGAGCAGACGAGGAGGGTGACGAAGTCCCCGGCCTTGGTATGCGAGAGCGCGTTCTGAAGCTCCGGCACCGTATGCACGTCCCGCTTGGGCTGCGGATACAGCACCTCGAGGATCACGTCACTCGGTTGCAGCTTGCCCCGAGCGGGACCGTTGGTGTTGACGTCGGTCACCTGCAATCCCCGGTCGTCGGTCGTCAGGTTGTTCGTCTGCGCAAACTCCGCGCTCACGGGCTCGACGGTGATACCGAGCTTCTCGGTGCTCGCGCCCTCGGGCGGTTTCACGACCGAGTCGGAAGCATCCGCGATCTGCTCCTCCGACGGCGCCTGCATGAGATGCACGGTGAACGTCTTCTTGTCACCGAACCGCACGACATCGAGCGTGACGGTCTGCCCCGGCTGATGCATCCGGATGATGCGCTGCAGAGTGCTCACGCGATCGACCGGCTTGCCATCGGCGCCGACGATGATGTCGCCGACTTCGAGCCCGGCCTTCTGCGCGGGGCTCGAGCCGTCTGACGGCTGGAAGCCGCCGACTTTCGCGCCGCCGATCGACTTGAGGCCAGCCGCGCCCGCGTCCTCGGGATCCACCGGCGCGATCGAGATGCCGATCACGGCGCGCCGCACTTTGCCGTACTGAATGAGCTCATCCATCACGCTCTTCGCGAGCGTGATCGGAATCGCGAAGCCGTAACCCGAGTAGTACCCGGTCGGGCTGGCGATCGCGCTGTTGATGCCGATCACATCGCCATGTCCGTCGACGAGCGGACCACCCGAATTGCCCGGGTTGATCGCCGCGTCCGTCTGAAGGAAGTCGGACACCGCGTACTTGGATGGCAGGAGCCCGCGCAGGTCGCCGCCATCGCGGCCCTTGGCGCTCAGGATACCCGCCGTGACGGTCTCGCGAAGGCCGAGCGGGTTGCCGATCGCGAGGACCCACTCGCCGACCTTGGCGTTGTTGTCATCGCCGAGGCTGACCATCGGGAGATCGTTTGACTCGATCTTGATGACCGCGACATCGGTCGTCGGATCGCGGCCAATGACCTTGGCCTTGAACACCCGCTGGTCGTCGAGCGTCACCGTCACCCGGTCGGCGTCGGCGACCACGTGATTATTGGTGAGGATATAGCCGTCTTTCGAGACGATAAAGCCCGAGCCGCTCGCTTCCCGAGGCTCGGGGTGCTGCGGGCCGAACTGCTGGAAGAAATCTTCGAGGCCGGGAGGCACGCGGCCGCGCATGCGCGGGTCCATAGGCCGTGCCTCGCTGGTCGTGGTGATCGACACCACGGCCGGCGTCACGTGGGCGGCAATCGAAACGAAGCTATTGCTGAAGTCCGCGACAGGACGGGTGTCCTGGACTGGTGGCTTCGAGGTGGTCTGCGCGAAGCTCTTGTGCGTCAGGTCGAGGGCAGAGGCAAGCAAAAGGCCGCCGAAGAACGCCCCGACAATCGCACCGCCGATTCGCGCCTTGGCGAACGCTGGTGACATCGACTGTTCCGGTGCTAAGGGTTACTCAAATCTACACTGCCCGGGACGATAAAGTTCGGGCACGGTTACTGATAAGACGCACATCTAGCGCCTGTGGTTTACCACAAAAAGTGCACAAAGGCAGATACACAAAGGGCCACCCGCGGCTGACGCCGCGAGGGCCCTTGTGATCTGACGATCCTGCGCTGGTCTGGCGATCCACCGGGTCGATCGTTCGGCCGACTCAGGCCTGACGCCCGACGCTCGGTCTTACGATCCACCGCGTCGATCGTTCGGCCGACTCAGGCCGGACGCCCGACCTTCGGTCTTACGATCCACCGCGCCGATCGTTCGACCGAGTCAGGCCGTACGCCCGACGTTCGGTCTTACGATCCACGGCGTTCGATCGGTCGTCCGAGTCAGGCCGGACGCCCGACGCTCGGTCTCACGATCCACGGGGTCGATCAGTCGTCCCGAGGCCAGCGCGCCGACAGGCTAGCAGCCGACGCCTCACGGAGCGTAAGCGACGTGAGGTCGTCGGCCACTGCTTACTTCTTGTCGTCCACGATCTCGTAGTCGGCTTCGACCACGTCGTCCGGCTTGCCGGCACCAGCCCCGGCACCAGCACCCGAGCCAGCCGGCTCCTGCGCCCCACCGGTCGGGCCACCGGACTGCCCGGCACCCTGCTGCTGATACAGCGACTGCCCAGCCGCACTGTACGCGGCAGTCAACTCCTCCTGCGCCGAGCGAATCTCGCCGGCATCGGAGCCACGCAACGCCTTGCGAGCCCGCTCGACCGCCGACTCGAGCCGGGTCTTGAGCTCGGGCGACAGGCGATCCGACCACTCCTTGGCATTCTTCTCGACCTCGTAGGTCATGCCATCGAGCCGGTTGCGCGTATCGATCTCCTCGCGCCGCTTCTTGTCGTCCGCGGCGTTCTTCTCCGCGTCCTTGACCATGCGGTCGATCTCGTTATCGGAGAGCCCGCTCGAAGCCTCGATGCGGATCTTCTGCTCTTTCCCGGTCGCCTTGTCCTTCGCCGCGACATGCAAAATCCCGTTCGCGTCGATGTCGAAGGTCACCTCGACCTGTGGCATGCCACGCGGTGCCGGCGGAATCCCCGTGAGCTGGAACTTGCCGATCGTCTTGTTATACGACGCCAGCTCGCGCTCACCCTGCAGCACGTGAATCTCCACGGTCGTCTGATTGTCATCGGCCGTCGAGAACGTCTCGGTCTTCTTCGTCGGGATGGTCGTATTCCGCGGAATGAGCACCGTGGTCACGCCCCCGAGCGTCTCGATGCCGAGCGACAGCGGCGTCACGTCGAGCAGCAGCACGTCCTTCTGCTCGCCGGTCAGCACCGCGCCTTGCACCGCGGCGCCGATCGCCACGACTTCGTCCGGGTTGACGCTCTTGTTCGGCTCTTTCCCGAAAAAGTTCTTGACGATCTCCTGAACTTTCGGCATACGCGTCTGGCCGCCGACCAGGATGACCTCGTCGATCTCGTTGGGCTTGACGCCCGCATCCTGCAGCGCCTTCTCCATCGGCGGAATCGTCCGCTTGATGAGATCATCGACCAGCTGCTCGAGCTTGGCCCGCGTCAACGTGTAGTTGAGGTGCTTGGGCCCGCTCTGGTCAGCCGTGATGAACGGCAGGTTGATGTCGGTCGTCGGCGCCGAGGAGAGCTCCATCTTGGCCTTCTCAGCGGCTTCCTTGAGGCGCTGGAGCGCCATCGGGTCCTTCGAGAGATCGATGCCCTGGTCGCGCTTGAACTCGGCCACGAGCCAGTCGATGATGCGCTGGTCGAAGTCATCGCCGCCCAGGTGGGTGTCACCGTTCGTCGACTTGACCTCGAACTGTCTCGAACCCTCTACGTCGTAGAGCTCGAGCACCGATATGTCGTACGTGCCGCCGCCCAGGTCGAACACGGCGACTTTCTCGTCTTTCTTCTTGTCGAGACCGTAGGCCAACGCCGCGGCCGTAGGCTCGTTGATAATGCGCAGAACGTCGAGCCCGGCGATTTTGCCGGCGTCCTTCGTTGCTTGACGCTGCGAATCGTTGAAATAGGCCGGGACCGTCACGACGGCCTTCTCGACCTTGTGGCCGAGGTAGTCCTCAGCCGTCTGCTTCATTTTCTGGAGGATCATGGCCGAGATCTCGGGCGGCGTATAGCGCTTGCCCTGAACCTCGACAACGGCCAGGTCGTTCTGCCCCGCGACGATTTTATAGGGCACGCGTTTGATCTCTTCCTGTACCTCGGAGATCTTGCGTCCCATAAAACGTTTGATGGAGAAGATCGTGTTCTGGGGGTTGGTCACCGCCTGCCGTTTGGCGATCTGGCCCACGAGCCGCTCGCCATCCTTTGTGAAGGCGACCACCGAAGGCGTTGTCCGACCACCTTCCGCGTTGGGAATGACTACGGGATCGCCGCCCTCCATGACGGCGACGACTGAGTTGGTCGTCCCGAGGTCGATTCCGATTACTTTGTCTGCCATTGAGTCCCTCTGATGGTGACTGGTGTTGACGCCGAGAGCCAATGCATGCCTAGGGCCTGCATTCTCGGCCAAACTGGCAGCACTGAGGCCGCATGATCCCGCTTGGCGATGACGTTCCGACAGTCCGGACGCCGTATGCGACGTACGCAATCATCATCATCTGCTTTCTTGTCTGGATCTTCTACCAGGGCGCCGGCTTCGACGCGGTCCGCCTAGCCACCACCGTCTGCAATACGGGGATGGTGCCCGGAGAGCTGACCCACCTCGCTCCGAACGGACAATCCGTGCCGCTGGGTCCCAATCTGTCCTGCGCTGTCGACAACGACCCCATCAATATCCTGACGCCATTTATCTCGATGTTCCTGCACGGCGGCTGGGCGCACATCCTGGGGAACATGCTCTACCTGTTCGTGTTCGGCCGGGCGGTCGAGGACAGCATGGGCAGCGTCCGGTTCGCCTTTTTCTATGTCATCTGCGGCCTGGTCGCCGCCGCCACCCACATCGCGTTCAACTCGGCTTCGCCCGTGCCGACGGTCGGGGCGTCCGGCGCGATCTCGGGCGTCATGGGCGCTTACCTGGTGCTGTACCCAACCGCCCGGGTTCGCATGTTTTTCATCATTTTCATCGTGCGCTTCCCGGCGTGGCTCGTGCTCGTCTGGTGGTTCCTGACGCAAGCCGTGACCGGTCTGCAGCAGGTCAACTCGATCAATTCCAACGCGACAAACGGCGTCGCCGTATGGGCCCACGTCGGCGGATTCATCTGCGGGGCGATCCTGGCCAAGTTCTTCGTAAATCCTTCGCATGTTCAGAGCCGAATGGATCGCGTCCGATTGCGCACTATATAGATTCGACAAGTGCCGCGTGGAGTAGTCTACCGCGCCGAAGCTGGGCGACTCGGTGATTGGATCGACCATACGCTGCTCCGCGCCGATGCCACGGCAGCGGAGATAGACCGGCTGTGCTCGGAAGCGGTGACGCACCGATTCGCGGCAGTCTGCGTTAACCCACAGTGGGTTGCCCGGTGTCGGGAAACGCTTGGTCTACGAACCAACATCGCCGTGGCGACCGTCGTCGGATTCCCGCTTGGCGCGTCGACCTCGACCGTCAAGGCTGCCGAGGCGGCTGCCGCGGTCGAGCAGGGGGCCGCCGAGCTCGACATGGTCACCGCGCTGGGAGCGATCAAGGACGGGGATTGGGAGTATGTCGAACACGATATCCGGTCAGTTGTCGAAGCCGCCGATGGGGCGCTCGTGAAGGTCATCATCGAATCGGCGACGCTGACGCCAACCGAAATCTTCCGCTCGTGTCGCGTGGCGCGCGAAGCGGGCGCGAACTATGTGAAGACCAGCACCGGTATGCACCCCGCCGGCGGGGCAACTCCCGCGGCCGTCGCACTAATGCGCATGGCCGTCGGTGACGACCTCGGCGTCAAGGCGTCGGGCGGCATACGAGACTGCGCGGCAGCCTTCGCCCTCATCGAAAGCGGCGCAACCCGCATCGGCACCTCAGGCGGCGTTGCCCTGGCGGACTGCGTAGGCCCCGCCCCAAAACCTATCTGCGAGCTCTTTGGGAGATGGCAGTGACGATTACGGATACGATCGGACCCGGTACCACTCAGCCGGCCCACTATCTCAACCGCGAGCTCTCCTGGCTCGAGTTCAACGCCCGCGTGCTGCAAGAGGCGTTCGACGCGCGCAATCCGCTCCTCGAGCGCGTCAAGTTCGTGGCGATTTTCAGCTCGAACCTGGACGAGTTCTATACCGTTCGCGTCGCCGGCCTTCGGCGTCAAGTCGCCGCAGGCATCACGCTGCCGTCGCCCGACGGACTCACGCCTTCCGAGCAACTCGCGGCAATCACCGTCCGCGTGAACGATCTGCTGGCGCAGCGCCGCAAGCTCCTCCACGATTTGCTCCTGCCCGCGCTCGCCGAACGCAGCGTCCGCCTGGTCGCCATGCCCGATTTGACGCCTCCCGAATGGCTGACCGTGGATGAGTTCTTCGAGTCTCAGGTATTCCCGGTCCTCACGCCGCTCGCGGTCGACCCGGGCCACCCGTTCCCGTACATATCGAACCTTTCGCTCTCGCTCGCCGTCGAGATACGCGACCCAGTAAGCAAGACCGACCATTTCGCGCGCGTGAAGGTCCCCAAGAGCCTCCCGCGCTGGGTCCCCTTTGGCCGGCCCTATTGTTTCGTGCCGCTCGAGCAGGTCATCGGCACGAATCTCGGCGCTCTGTTCCCGGGAATGGAGATTCTCGGCTGGCACGCGTTCAGAGTGACCCGCTATACCGATCTCGAGTTGGCCAAAGTTGACGAGGCCGAAGACCTGCTCGAGATGATCGAGCAGCAGGTCTTCGAGCGCCGGTTCAGCGAGGTCGTGCGCCTCGAAGTCCAGCCGACGATGCCCGCGCACCTCCGCTCGCTGCTCCTCGAAGAACTGCGCGAAGAGACATCGGCCAACCTCCCGCCACTCACCGAGGCAGACGTTCAGGAGGCCGACCCGCTCCTCGACCTCGGCGACCTCATGTCGCTCTTGCACATCGATCTGCCGGACCTCAAGGATCCGCCGTTCACCGCCATCGTGCCACCGGAGTTCCGCGAAGTCGGGCACTCGCACCTGACGGTGTTCGACGCGATCCGCGAACGGGATGTGCTCGTGCACCATCCGTTCGAGTCGTTCCAAGCGTCCGTCGAGCAATTCTTGAAAGCCGCCGCCCAAGACCCGGCGGTGCAGGCGATCAAGATGACGCTCTACCGGACATCCGGCGACGCGTCCATCGTCCACGCGCTCACCGAAGCGGCCATGCTCGGCAAGCAAGTCGCCGTGCTCGTCGAGCTCCAAGCGCGTGGCGACGAGTCCAACAACATCTCCTGGGCGCGCACACTGGAAAATGCGGGCGTGCACGTGGCCTATGGCGTGCCTGGACTCAAAACGCACGCGAAGACCACCCTCGTCGTTCGCCGCGACGCCGACGGCCTTCGCCGCTACGTGCACATCGGGACGGGCAACTACAACTCGTCCACGTCGAAACTCTACACGGACATCGGTCTCTTCACCTGCAGCCCATCGATCGGCGCCGATGTCAGCGACCTGTTCAACTCGCTGACAGGCTATTCACGTCAACGCCTCTATCGCAAGCTGCTCGTCGCCCCGGCCAACATGCTCGGCCGATTCCTCGAGCTGATCGAACGCGAAGCGCAACTCGCGCGCGATGGAAAGGGCGGAAGGATTGTCGCCAAGCTCAACGCCCTCGTGCATCCCGAAGTCATCGAGACGCTGTATCGCGCATCGCAAGCCGGCGTCGAGATCGATCTGATCGTGCGCGGTATCTGCTGCTTGAAACCCGGCGTCGAGGGACTGAGCGAGCGCATTCGGGTCAGCAGCATCATCGGGCGATTCCTCGAGCACTCGCGCATCTGGAAGTTCGCCAACGCCGGACAGCCCGAGTACTACATCGGCTCGGCCGACTGGATGCCGCGCAACCTCGAGCGCCGGGTCGAATGCGTGACGCCGGTCGATGATGTCTCACTGCACGCCCGACTCGACTCGGTGCTCGCAACTGACCTGGCGGACAATCGCCTCGCGTGGGACCTTGCTGGGGACGGTTCGTACCAGCAACGCCAGCCGAACGGGCAGCCCGAGCGCGCCAGTCAGAAAATCCTGATCCGCGAGCCGTGGGGCCGCGTCGGTGACGACGGTGTGACTCCGGCGCGCGCGAGCGGTGAGCGCTTACGGCCGGAAGCATCTGCCGGGTGACCCACGACGCCGGACCGGGGTCTCCCCCTGTAGTGCCAAGCGACGCGGAAACAATAGCCCGTGTCGTGGCCGGTGACACCGAGGCTTTCAGCATCCTCGTCGACCGTTACGGCAATCGGGCAGCTCGTTATGCCACGCGGATGCTCGGCGATCGCGCCGAGGCGGAGGAAGCCGTCCAGGACACTTTTGTGCGCGCCTATCGGGCGCTCAGCCGCTGTGCGGATCGCGAACGGTTCGGCCATTGGTTGTTCAGTATTCTGATCAACCGGTGCCGGACCGCCGGGGCGCGATCGGGACGGCGTGCCCGCACATTTGTCCGCGACGAGACGGCGTTGGTGGCGGCGGCGGCACCTGATGCGTTTGATGGAGTGGCCTGGCGTGAAGAGATTGCACACGCATTGGCTCGGCTCGAAATGAGTCAGCGCGAAGCGTTTTTGCTCAAGCACGTCGAGCAGTTGAGTTACGACGAAATGGCCGCGATTACCGGGGCCGGAATATCGGCGCTCAAAATGAGAGTCAAGAGAGCGACGGATCAGCTACGCATGTTGCTGCATGAGGCATACAGTGCCTGACTGGGTTGATCAACTCGGCGAAGAGCTACGCGCGCCGGTGGATTTGTCGTCACTGGCCACCGCCCGCATTATGGCGGCCGTGCGCGCCGATGCTTCGCGCCGCCGCAGGCGAGCGCGTACATGGCAGGCGCTCGCGGTAGCAGCCGTCGTTGTTCTCGCGATTGGGATAGCGGTCTACGCACGACCAGTTGACGGAACCGCTGTGCAGTTCGCCTTGCCGGTACCGGCAGCGCACGAGGTCGTAATCGTCGGCGACTTCAACCACTGGGACACGCACGCGACGCCCTTGCGTCGTACGCCGAACGGCACATGGCAGACGACGGTCCGCCTCAAGCCCGGCGCCCACGTCTATTCCTTCGTCGTCGACGGCACCCGCTGGGTCCCAGACCCGGCCGCGCCACTCGCGCCTGGCAGCGACTTCGGCGCCCCGAACTCGCTCGTCACCGTCGCCCCGGGAACGACATGATGAAGTACGCCGGCGCGGTCGTCCTCGCTCTCGCAGTCGTCACCGTTCGCTTGGACGCCCAAGCAAACGATGACCGCCTGCGAGGCCTGTTCGATCCGCCGACGTACGCGTCCCTGCATGCCGTGCTCGACTCGGCGCGCACCGCCGGACTGCCAACCGAGCCCCTGATCGACAAGGCCTTGGAAGGCTCAGCAAAGCACGCCAGCAGCGATCGCATCGTCACCGTCGTTCGCGACCTGTCCGCCAGGCTGGCAGATACGCGCACCGCACTAGGCGGATATGGCACAGCTGACGAGCTCTCGGCCGGTACCGCCGCGCTGCGCGCGGGAATCGCACCGGCGACGCTTGCCGACTTGCGCCGTTTGCGGCACAATGAACAGGTGACGATTCCCCTCGCTGTTGCCGCCGAGTTGGTCGCCCGCGGCGTCCGTCCGGATAGCGCCTCCGCGCAGGTCTTGCGCTTGGCGGCCGCCGGCGCGCCCGACGTCGAGCTCGCCGCCTTGCCGCACTCTCTCGCGTCGCCGTCTGTGGCGTCATCCATGTCGCCCACGAGCGGCACCGCATTGTCGAGCCCGACCGCGCTGGACGGCGCAAAGTCTGGCCCTGTCGAAGCCGGAAACACGAAAAGGAGCCCCCAACGCCCCTGATCGTCGCTCCGTGCGTTGGCTCATTGGCGTCGCCCTAGCTGGCATGCTCTGCGGCCTCCCCTCGTGGGCGGCCGCGCAAGTATTGACATCGCTCGACGCGAACGTCTCCAGCGCCACCTTCGACAGCTATCTGCCATCGGCCGTGTATACGCTGGCGCCCGCCGTGGCATTCGCCGCCGGCCCGGGCCGGTTCGGCCTCGACGGCGCGTTCTCGGAATTCGAGACCGGTCACACGAGCGGCATCGGTGAAGCGGGCGGCACGGTGGGGACCCAGATCTACGGTCCATTGCATTGGCAGTTGAGCGGCATCGGGTCCGCGCTGTGGTATCGGTCCAACCCGGCGGTTCTGAGCGGCCTCCTCGCACCGCAGCTCAGCGTGGATCGCGGATCATTCGTGGGTTGGGTCGGCGGTGCGCTTGGCAGTACGGACAACGACAGCCTCATTGGCTCCTTCGTCAGCCGCATCGATGCGGGGATGTCCTACGCGCTGCCGCACGTCACGCCCTCGTTCACGATCGCGACGACGCGTGCCGGCATCGCGCACTACACGGACGTTGCCGGCATCATCGAGGGCGCCGTCGGACGATTCGGCGTGACCGCCAACGTCGGCACGCGTTCCGGCGCACTGCTCGGTGGTGTCGCGACGTGGTTCAACGCCGAGGCGCGCCTGACGCTGGTCAACCGCGTGGCGCTCGTCTTCATCGGAGGATCGTATCCCGCCGATCTCGTGCGCGGCGCACCAGGTGCACACTATATCGGCTTTGGTGTCCGATGGTCCGAGGCGTTCAGAGTCCGCAAACCGCCGCCGCCGGTGGTGCGATACGACGCGCTCAATGGCACGAGCGACATGATGCCGAATGCGCGCACGTTGCGCTTCACCGCGCAGGCAAATGCGCACGTCGAGCTCATGGCGGATTTCACGGACTGGCAGCCGGTGCCAATGACCGAAGTGCGGCCGGGCCTCTTTCAGGTGACGCTGCCCGAGGCCATTCGCTCCGGGCCGCACCGCGTGAACATCAGGGTCGACAATGGCGACTGGAGCGTGCCACACGAGTTGCCGCCCGTCGTCGACGATTTCGGTGGAAAGGCAGGCGCGCTGGTCGTCCCCTAGGTCCTATTCGGTGCCATCGGTGTCGTCGCTCCCCGTGATGACACTGCCATCCGGTCCGACGATCTCCACCCCAACGCCGGCGATACTCGCGAGAAGCGCCGATTTCCGGCTCGCGCCCCACAGCTCCAGCCGCAAGTCCCCCGCGCCCGGCTTCGGCACCGCGGTCAGCCGCATCGCTCGCCCCATCCATCGCACCTTCACGCGATCGACCGCGCCGACGTGTCCGCGGTCGAACCCGTCCGCGATCCGGAGCAGGGCCGAGAGCCGTTTAATGCGCTTTCTCAGGCCAGGATCGAGGCGGCCATAGTTTTGATGCTTCTTCTTCGGCTGCGCGCCGCGGTGATACCGCGCGACGTTGGCGATGGCCACCTGCTCTTCCGGCGACAGGCCGAGCAAATCAGCATGAAGAATGAGATGATACGAGTGCTTGTGGTGATTGTGATAGTTGATGTGATACCCGACATCATGGAGCAACGCCGCGTCCGCCAGGATATCGCGATCACCCGGCGCACACCCGATGCGATCCCCGATCGCGTCGAACAGTTGCAGCGCAATGCGCTGCACCTGGCGCGAATGGGGTTCTTCATAGTGGCTTCTCTCGGCAAACTCGCGCACGGATCGCTCGCGTGCCTCGCCAGGATCGGCCACAGTCGGCGCCACTCGAGCGGTCTCTAACAGCAACCCCTCGCGGATCCCATACGCCGACACGTTGACTTCACGAGCTTCGACGCGCGCAAGTACTTCGGCCGAGACGGCGAGCCCCGCGACGATGATATCCGCCCTCGCGGCATTCAATCCGGGTACGGCTCGCCGCTCCTCGACGCTCATGTCTTGCAAGATGTCGAGGATGTGCTCGAGCTCGACGCGAGGAACGCGGGTCGCATGGACAGTCCGCGCCGTCTGCACGCCTTGTCGCGCGAGATAGATGCCGGCCAGGTTCGTGAACGTCCCGCCGGATCCGATGACCTGAGCCCCGCGCCAATCTCTGACTGGCAGATGCTCCTTCAGCGCCTCGCGCACTTCCTTGCGCAAATCTCGCACGCCTCGTCTCGCCGGCACGCCCACGAGATGTTCCTCAGTGAGCCGAATGGCGCCGAAGGGAAGCGAGATGAGGCGGTCGAGCAACCCATCGGCCGAGAGGGCGAGCTCGAGCGAGCCGCCGCCGATGTCCATGACGACCGCGCGCCCAACGCCGAGATCAAAATGGGCCAGTGCGCTGCGAAACGTGAGCCGCGCCTCCTCCTCACCGATCAGCGCCCGGACGCGCAGTCCGGTCTCCGCGCGGACCAGATCGAGAAACGCGGGCCCGTTGACGGCGTCGCGCACCGCGGAAGTCGCCACGGCTTCGACGCGCCGGGCGCCGAGCTGCGCGGCGAGTGTGGACATGCGGCCCAGCGCGTCGAGCGCGTCGCGCATGGCGGTCTCGCTCAGCTCACCGGACGCGGTGAGGCCGGCGCCGAGCCTGGGAGCGGCCTTCAGTTCGTCGACGATCCGGATCGACCCATTCGTCGACACATCGGCGACGATCTGTCGGATCGAATTCGACCCGATATCGATCGCCGCGATGCGGCGCGTTTGATCGTCGCGGCCGTTCCCGGATCGCTCCACTAGGCCTGGTTCGAGCCCGCGCCAGCGAGGCGTTCGCGCTCGTACTCCTCATAGCGATGCTTGATCTGCTTGCCCTCGGCCAGGAAGACGGCGTCCTCTCCGATGTTCGTTGCCAGGTCGGCCACCCGCTCCAGGTTCCGCCCGACCAGCAGCAGCTCCAGCGACGGATTGATCGTGCGGGCGTCGGCCATCATGTGCGTGAGGAGGATGCGGAACAATGAGTTCATGAGCGCATCGACCTGGTCGTCGGACTTACAGACCTCGCGCCCCAACAGGCCGTCCGCACGGATAAACGCGTCGAGCGCGTCGGACAGCATCTGGCGCGATCGCCGGGCCATGTCCTCGATCTCGGGCTCGGGCGTGATCGTCGAGTGCATCGCCACGAGGCGCAGGGAGCACTGGGCGATGTTGACGGCGTGATCGCCGACCCGCTCCAGGTCACTGGAGATCTTGATCGCGCTGACAATAAACCGGAGGTCGCGGGCCATCGGCTGCTGGAGCGCGAGCAGCGAGACCGCCAGTTGCTCGATCTCGACTTCCAACACATCGAGCTCGCGGTCGCCCGCGATCACGGCATCGGCGCGGTCCTTGTCCTGCTTGAGCAACGCATCGACGGCCAGATCGACCAAGCCTTCCGCGCGTTCGGACATCGTCATGAGACGGTCCTTCAGCGTGTCCAGCTGCTCGTGGAAGTGCCGGAATCCGGATTGCGCTTCAGGCAGGGTCATCCGAATCTCCCGGTGATGTAGGCGTTCGTCCGCTCTTCGCGGGGCGATGTAAAGATTTGCGCGGTCGCGCCGACCTCGATGATCCGGCCGAGGTAAAAGAACGCGGTGAAATCGGACACCCGCGCGGCCTGTTGGAGGTTGTGGGTCACGATGACGATCGTCAACTCCCGTCTCAGCTCGTAGAGCAGCTCTTCGATCTTCTGCGTGGCGATCGGGTCGAGCGCGCTGGCTGGCTCGTCGAGGAGCAGCACTTCCGGCTGGTTCGCCAGGGTCCGCGCGACACAAAGGCGCTGTTGCTGGCCGCCTGACAGGCCCAGCGCACTCTCGCGGAGCCGGTCCTTGACCTCGTCCCACAACGCCGCTTTCCGGAGCGCGTTCTCGACCAGCGCGTCCAGCTCCTCGCGTGTGCTCGTGGCGTTGTTCAGCCGCGGCCCGTAGGCGATGTTGTCGTAGATCGACTTGGGGAACGGATTCCACCGCTGGAACACCATCCCGACGCGCTGGCGGAGCGTCGTCACATCCTCGGTCGCCCGGTAGATGTCATCTCCATCCAGCAGCATCTCGCCGGAATGCCGAACATGGGGGATGGTGTCGTTCATGCGATTGATCGATCGGAGAAACGTCGACTTGCCACACCCTGATGGACCGATCAAAGCGGTAATAGCCCGGGGCGGCATGTCGAGATCGATATCGTACAACGCCTGCTTCTTCCCATACCAAAAATTGTACTTCTGGGCGGCGATGTGACCGGTAGAATGAAGTGTGGCCGTCATCCGAATCGCCCGGTGATATACGCCTCGGTACGGTGATCGCTCGGATTCGTGAACAATTTCCCCGTCGCCGCATACTCGACCAGCTCGCCGGACAGCATGAACGCCGTCTTATCGGACACCCTGGCCGCCTGCTGCATGTTGTGCGTGACGATGACAACCGTCATGTCGCCGCGCAGCTCATAGACCAGCTCCTCGACTTTTTGCGTGCTGATCGGGTCGAGCGATGCGGTCGGCTCGTCGAGGAGCAAGACGTCGGGCTCCGTGGCGAGCGCGCGGGCGATGCAGAGGCGTTGTTGCTGCCCACCCGAGAGGCCCGTCGCGGGGTCCTTGAGGCGATCTTTGACCTCATCCCACAGCGCCGCGCGCTTGAGGGCTTTCTCGACGATCTCGTCGGTCTTGTGGTGGCTGTGCTTCATCTTTTTGACGCGCAGCCCGGCCGAGACATTGTCCTTGATGGACATGGTGGGGAAGGGAGTCGGCCGCTGGAACACCATGCCGATCTTCTTCCGGACTTCGATGGGATTGACGCCCCGGCCATAGATATCCTGGCCGTCGAGCGCCACCGCTCCCTTGACCCGACCGGTCGGCACCGTCTCGTGCATGCGATTGAGGCACCGGAGCAATGTCGACTTGCCGGAGCCCGACGCGCCGATGATGGCCGTCACCATTTTTTCCTGGACGTTCATAGACACGCCGCGCACGGCCTCGGACGATCCGAAAAACGCGGACAGCCCCTCCACCGCCAACGCGGTCCGCCCCGCCTTGGCCGCTGCCTCGGCGGCCGCCGACGACGGCCGGGGCGCGGTGGCGGCGGCGGTCACCGAGGCTTGCGCCTTGGTCGCCGCTTCCCGATTCGCGGGGCTAGTCACCACCGGTCCCCGTGAACTGCCCGCGGGTGGCGTAGCGGGCGATGAGGCTGATGACGAAGATGAGGACGATGAGGACGAGGCCACCGGCCCAGGCTTGGGCGTGCTGGTCGTCGTAGGGGCTTGTGCCATAATAGAAGATCTGCAAGGGAAGAGCGGCGATCGGCTGATTGAGCGACGTCGAGAAGAACGAGTTGCCGAGCGCCGTGAACAACAGCGGAGCGGTTTCGCCGGCAATGCGGGCGATCGCGACCAGCGCCCCGGTGACGATGCCGGCGCTCGCCGTGCGGAGCACGATCGTGAGCGACGTCCGCCAGCGGGCGTACCCGAGCGCCAGCGCGGCCTCGCGGAGCGAGACCGGGACAATGCTCACCATTTCCTCCGTGGTTCGCGCGACCATCGGAATCATCATCGCGCCGAGCGCCACGCCGCCGGCCCACGCCGAGAAATGGTGGACCGGTCGCACGAGAAACTGCCACGCGAAGATGCCCATGACGATCGACGGCAGTCCGTTCAGCACATCGGAGAGAAACCGCACGGTGTTCGCGAGCTTCGTGCCCCGATGCTCGGCCAGGTACAGCCCGGCGCCGATGCCGATCGGCAGTCCGAGGAGGCTCGCTAGCGCGATCAGGATGACCGTCCCGACGATCGCGTTCGCCATCCCGCCGCCCGCCTCGCCCTCGGGCTTCGGCATGTTGGTGAAGAAATGCCACTGGATGGAGCCCGCGCCGTACTTGATCAGGTAAGCCGTGATCACGATCAGCGGGATCGTCGCGAGGACCGCGGCGCCGATGATGAGACCCACCATCACGCCGTTCACGGCTTTGCGCCGGCGCAGCGACTGCACCGCCTTGGCCGTGAACTGCTTCTGGGCCGAGCTCGGCCGAAGCTCGGGTTGCGTCATCCCTTGCTCCCGGTCCGAGAGACTTCCCACACGAGCCAGCGCGCGATCGCGTTGACGATGATCGTGATCACGAACAGCACGAACCCGACGGCCATCAGCGCGGACAGGTGCAGGTCGCCCGACGCCTCGCTGAATTCGTTGGCGATCAGGGACGCCATCGTATACGCGGGCGCGAACAACGACGCCGAGATCTCCGCGCGGTTGCCGATGACCATTGTGACGGCCATGGTCTCCCCGAGGGCGCGGCCCAGACCCAAGATGACGCCGCCGATGATGCCCGACTTCGCGTAGGGCAGGAGCGCCCCTCGGATCATCTCCCATTTCGTGGCGCCGAGCGCCAGCGCCGCCTCGCGTTGCGACCGCGGCACCGCCATCAGGACTTCGCGCGAGACCGACGCAATGTACGGCAGCACCATGATCGCCAGGATCATTCCGGCCGCGAGCATGCTGTAGCCGTAATTAGGCCCGCTGAAGAGCGGGATGACACTCAGGTGGAGCGTATCGCGCAGGAAGGGGATCAGCGCCGTCCTGAGCAGCGGGATGAGGACGAAGATCCCCCACACGCCGTAGACCACGCTCGGAATCGCGGCCAGGAGATCGACGAAGAACGCGACGGGCTGTCGAAGCCACGGTGGCGCGAACTCCGAGAGAAACACCGACACACCGATGGCGAGCGGGGTCGCGATCACGAGAGCGATGGCGGAGGAGACCAGCGTGCCGTAGATCGCTGGCGCCGCGCCGAACTTGCCGTTGACCGGGTCCCACGAGCTGGACGTGAGGAAGGACAGCCCAAACCGATGCAGGGCCGGCCAGCCGGCGATGAAGATCGAGACCGCAATGAGCACGAGGAGGACGGGAACGCAGACCGCGAACAGCCAGATGACGCCGGCATAGATCCGGTCGCCCAGCGCCGATCCTTCGATGCCCCCTTCGAACCCGTCGCCGCCCGATGGTGTCGCTTGCGCGCCGCCGGTCGTTATCGGCACGGCCGGCGGCGTTGCTACCACGTCACTCACGTGCCACTCGCACCGACCTTGATCGAGTCGAGGCGGGCGATGAGGCGGGTGTCGAGTGATTGCGGCAGCGGCGCGTAATCGAGTGGCGCCGCCTCCTTCTCACCATCAGTCAGTGCCCAGCGGAGGAAATCCACCAATTTCTTGCCCTTGGTCGGATCCACGAGGGTCTTGTCGATCAGCAGATACGTGAATGATGAGATGGGATACGCTGCCGCGCCGGGGCCATTGACGATCGACACGCGGTAATCCGTGCTCGGCGGAAACTTGGCCGCGGCGGCGTCGGCCGCCGCCGTCACCGATTCCACCGACGGAGCGACGAACTGACCGCTGGCATTCTTGATCGCCGCGGCGGGCAAATTGTTTTGCTTGGCGTATACGAGCTCGATATACCCGATCGCGCCCGGTGTCTGCTTGATCTGACCCGCGACGCCCTCGTTGCCCTTGCCGCCAATGCCGACGGGCCACTGGACCTCTTTCCCCTTGCCGGGCGCTTTGGCCCAATCTGCGTTCACGGAGGAGAGGTAGTCGGTGAAGATGTACGTCGTGCCACTCCCGTCCGAGCGATGCACGACGAGAATATCGGTGCCGGGCAGTTTGACGCCGCTGTTGAGCGCGGCAATCGCCTTGTCGTTCCACTTGGTGATTTTGCCCGAGAAGATCTGCGCTATTGCCTCGCCCGTGAGCTGGAGCGGCTGCGTGACCTCGGGGACGTTGTACGTCAGGACGACGGCGCCGAGCACGGTCGGAAAATGGAAGACCGGGGTCTTGAGCTTTGACATCTCGTCGTCGCTCATCGGCGCGTCCGAGGCGCCGAAATCGACGGTGCCTTCGGTGAGTTGCCGGATGCCGCCGCCGGACCCGATCGACTGGTAGTTGATCTTCACGCCAGACTTGGCCGCATAGTCGGCGAACCATTTCGAGTACAGCGGAAACGGGAAGGTCGCGCCGGCGCCGGTCAGATCGGCGCCGCTCGATGCGACCGCCCCGTTTGCGGCGGAGGTCGAATCCTTGGTGGCGGATGCCGATTTATCGCCCCCGGCGCACGCCACTAGTGCCAAGGCGCCGAGAACCCAATTGCAACGCATGTACATGTCGCTCCTCTAGCGTGTGCCGGAAGTTAGGCCGCGCTCCAGAGGGGTACGACAAACCGCCTTGTAACGCCCTGTAACGACCGGGTCACGTGGGACCGGAACCTGTTGTCAGGCGCGCGCGTGACGGCAGGGGCACGTATTCCGACGCGCCCTCGTAACGTAACGATCATCGATTGTAAAATGCCCGCGTTCGCTATTGTGCCGGCTTCCGTAGACCTGTTGGTTGGGGGCCGGTTTCTCGTGTTGCATCCACTGATCAGAAGAGGAGTGCCCAATGCATCGATCGAACGCACGCGCGCGAGTCCGCCGTCGCGTGCGCCCGTCCTCGGTGGCCTGGCTGTTGGCAGTGACCCTCGCCGCGCCTATCTCCGCTCGGGCGCAGGACATGACCGATACCACGTTCAAGATCCGTTATAAGGGCCTGACGCTCACCCCGATCGGGTATTTCGCGGGTGAAGCCGTTTGGCGCGAACGGAACGAAACGGCTGATATCGGTTCAAACTTCAACGCGATCCCGTTCACGCACTCGACCAACGCTGAGTTGAGTGAGTTCCGCGGATCGGCCCGTCAGTCCCGTATCGGCCTCGCCGCCGAAGGAAAGCCAAGCGACAACGTCAAGCTGCAAGGGTACTGGGAGTCGGACTTCCTATCGGCTGGCATCTCCTCCAACTCCAACGAGAGCAACAGCTACACTCTACGCATTCGTCAGTTCTGGGGTGGTGCGACGATCGACCACAGCTCGTTCTATGCCGGTCAGATGTGGTCCCTCATGACGCAGGACAAGACCGGTGCCGCGCCGCGCGGCGAAGCGGTTCCCCTCACGATCGATGCCCAGTATAACGTGGGCTTCAGCTGGGCTCGCCAGTGGGGCGTCCGGTTCGTTCAGGACTTCAATCACAAGGCCTCATTCGCGATCGGCGCGGAAGAGGACCAGATGACGGTCGGCGGCCACGGCATTCCCGGCAACGTGTTCATCGGCAACGCCGGCGGTCAGTTGCTCAACTCGCTCGGCGCCACCTACTCGGCCGACGTCGCGCCTGATGTCGTTGCGAAGCTCGCGTTCGACCCAGGCCCGGTGCACTTCGAGATCAAGGGCATCGGTCGGGTCTTCCGCGATCGTATCGTCGACACGACGAACACCATCACGCCGCGTGGCAACGTCGTTCGCGTGGCGGGCGGCGTCGGCGCCGGCATCTGGTTGCCCCTCATGTTCGAGAACCGTGACGTCCTCGATATCGGCGTCTCGGGCCTCTGGGGCAACGGCATTGGCCGCTATGGCACGGGTTCGCTGTCCGACGCCACTGTGCGCGCGGATGGCACGATCGTTCCGATCCGGAACGCGCAAGGCCTCGTCTCGATCGAGGCGCACCCGGTGAAGAAGCTCGACATTTTCCTCTACGGCGGGTCCGAGTACGAGTACCGCATGGTCACGTACACGGGCGCTGGCAAAGCCGTCGGGTATGGCGCGCCGACCAATGTCAACTCGGGCTGCGACAAAGAATATCCGCCGACGAGCACGACCGTCCCCGGTGCGCCTGGCGCACTGTGCAACGCCGATACGCGCGACCTGTGGGAAGCGACGGCTGGCTTCTGGTACAGCTTCTATCGCGGTCCGTACGGCCGCTTTGCCTGGGGCCTCGAGTATCACTACGTGAGCAAGAACACGTGGGCCGGCGCCAACGGCATTCAGCCGCAGGCGATCGACCCCATGCTCTTTACGTCGTTCCGCTACTACATCCCGTGACCTGATTCTTCCTCTCGTAATCGGCGCTCAGAAGGCGAAACGAGCGCCGATTACGGGAGCCGTATTGTCGTTGTGGTAATAGGGCACGCCGGGGCCGTGGGGAATGGCGATGGCCAGACCACCGCTCACCTCGGACCACTCGATTCCGGCATACGCGTCGATCCGCTTCGTCAAGCGATGATCCGCGTACAATGACAGCTCGTTGAAGGTGCCCGCACAGGAGCTGCGGAAACCATTGGCGACTGAGCAGACCGACGGATTCCGACGAAAGTCGTTCTGCAGCTGATTGTAGTACGACAGAGTGAAGTCGGTCTTGGTGTCGTACGTGTACTTCGCGCCCGTCCACCAGACGTTCTCGATCTTTGGCGAATCGAGATTGTTGTCTTCGACCCCGCTCATCAGAAAACCACCCTGGGCCGAGGCGCCAACGCCCAATGGGTTCGACGGGTTGGTGTACCAGATATACTCGTAGCCGCCGAAGACCTTGAATTGGGCCAAGGCATATTTGGCGGCGACCATGACGGCGGTGTTGTCGGTCACGATGCCATACACGGTGTTGGCCGGGTCAATCAGATTGGCGCCGCCGGTGACGGGATTGGTATTGATGCTGTTGGTGGTCGACTGATAGGTCGCCTTCGCGGCCCCCGGGCCCAGCAACGGATTGACCACGCTGATCGCATGGTTGTAATGCTGCCAGACGACGTCAGCGGAGAACCCGCCATATCCGCCGCCGATATCGAATCCATACGCCGTGTTGCGTGGCTGTTCCGGCGTGCAGGTGGCCGCCGTCCAGGTCGCGGTCGAGTCGAAGCAGCCGCCGGAGCCGTCGGCAAACTTGAACATCGCGGCGGCATGCGCCGGGCCATAGGTGAGCCGATATTTGAGGGCGTCATCCCAGCGGGTATCCTGAGTGTCGCCACCGCCTGCCATGAGTCCGTTATATCCGATGTACGAAAAGGCATAGGCGCCGCCGGCCGGATCGTATACGAGCATCGCATCGGTGCCGAGCGAGCGCTGACGACCGAAGGTCAGCGTGCCGAAATGCGTCGAGGATATCCCGCCGTAGAACTCGTCGTTGAAGGTTTGGCCCGCGCGCGCGCCATCGATGGTGGCTGAGTAACTGCCCCTTGGAAGGCCGGCGTTGGCGGCCATCGTGGCGGGCGCGCTAGCCAGCACGCCGGACTGCGGATTGATGCCGGTCGATGCGTTGAAGACGACGAACCAGTCGTGCAGAACTTCTTCTCTGCCCCTGATGCCCAGACCCGTCTGCTGCAGGTTGTTGGGTGCAATGAGCCATTGGGGGTGATTGCCGTTCCGGTTCACCAGCGATTCGCCTTCATAGTTATAGGCGTTTTCCGGCATACCGTGGCTGACCCAGCCCACGCCGACGTCATACGCGCCGTACAGCGTGATGCCGTGCCAGGTCAGTGGACAATCGCTGGCGAAGAACTCCTGAGCAGTCTGGCAGGCTGCCGAGGCCTGCGCCTGCGCGCGAACACTGCACACGACGCCGACCGCTACCGCTACAACAAAGATCTTCCTCAACGTTCCCTCCAAGGTGCCTTGTTGGGAACGTAAGGTATTATCGTCGCGCTTTTCTCGCGACCATGATCTCGGTGGCCTTGATGACCGCGAGCGCCTCGACACCCTCTGATAGGCCCAGTCTCTCGGCTGACGCCTTCGTGATGAGCGCGACGACCTCCTGCGGCGCGAGCGTGATCGCCACTTCCATCATGAGCCCGTCGGATCGGAGCGACCGCACACGTCCTCGCAGTTGATTGCGAGCGGAGAGGTCGATACCACCCGAGGCCTCGGCGGGGGCGGCGAGGATCGAGGCGCGTGGAAAGAGCCACCGACGACCATGTCGCACCGTCGGCAGCTTGCCCTGCCGCGCCAAGAGTTGCACGCGCTTGATGTGCATGTGCAGGAGATCCGCCACCTGGCGCGCGGTTAAGAGATCGTCAGCCATGCCGCACAATAAAGGGTTATGTCTCCATGCCAAGCACTCGGCTGCCGCCGCCTCCGGGCCACGGATAGTATGCGAAGAAATGACGCTGACGCTCTTCTCCGCCGAGCTGGCCGCGGCATCGATGCTCGCGGGACTGATCGGCGCGCTCACCGGCCTCGGTGGTGGCGTGCTGCTCGTGCCGCTGCTGACCCTGGCCTTCGGCGTCAACGTGCATCTCGCGGCCGGCGCCTCGCTCATCTCGGTCATCGCCACGTCCTCCGGCGCCGCCTCGAGCTACGTCCGCGATGGGCTGACGAATATCCGCATCGGCATCCTGCTCGAAGTCGCCACGACCCTCGGAGCGGTCGCCGGTGCACTCGTTGCCTCTCGCCTCTCCACGAGCGTCATCGCCGTCATATTCGGCATCGCGCTGCTGTACTCGGCCGCCAAAACCCTCGCGCCAAGCCCCGAGCCCGTACCCGGAACCGCCGATGATCCGATCGCGGTCCGACTCCGACTGGGCGGAGCCGGCTACAGCGTCCAACGCGTTCCCCTCGGCTTCGCTGTCATGGCCGTCGCGGGCGCCCTCTCCGGACTGCTCGGCATCGGCTCCGGCGCCCTCAAGGTCCTGGCGATGGATCGCATCATGCGCCTGCCGTTCAAGGTCTCGACCACGACGAGCAACTTCATGATCGGCGTCACGGCCGCCGCGAGCGCCGGGATCTATCTCCGTCACGGCTACGTCGACCCGCTCCTCGTGTGGCCCGTCATGCTCGGCGTGCTGGCCGGCGCGCTCTGGGGCGCCCGCCTCTTGCCCCGCGTACACGTCGTGCGCCTGCGCTGGATCTTCTCGACCGTCATCGTCGTGCTCGCCGTCGAGATGATCGCGAAGGGCATCCGATGACGTCAATCGAGCGGATGGTGAGTACCGCGCTGCGCACCGGGGTCATCCTCGCTGCCCTCATCGCCGGTGCGGGAGGCGTCGCGTATCTCGTCGTCCACGGATCGGAACCGGCGTCCTTCGCCGCGCCATCACCGGTCCACCCACTCGGGCCGAGCGAACGCAGCATCGCACTCGGCGTGCTCGTGATGATCGCCACGCCGGTCGTTCGGGTTGCCCTGCTCGCGTTCGCGTTCGCGCGGCAGCGGGACGCCGTGTTCGCGTGTCTCAGTGCACTCGTGCTCTCAGTCCTGCTCGCCACGCTCCTCTGAGCGAAACCGCTCCTCGACCACATACTTGCCGGGCATGCCGCGCGTGAGGATCGTGTAGATCACGGGCACGATGCAGAGCGTCACGATCGTCGCGACCAACAATCCGCCGATCACCGCGCGACCCAACGGCGCGTTCTGCTCGCCCCCTTCACCCGCGCCGATCGCCATCGGCAACATGCCGAGCAACATGGCCCCGGCCGTCATCAGGACCGGCCGCAGACGGGTCTTGCCCGCCTCGATCGCCGCCTCGACCACCGAGATCCCGCGCTCGATCCGTTGGTCGTTCGCGAAGCTCACGACGAGAATCGAATTCGCCACCGCGATCCCCACGGCCATGATCGAGCCCAAGAGCGACTCGATGTTGATCGTCGTGCGGGTGAACACCAGCATCCACAATATCCCGCTGATCGCGCCGGGCACCGCCCCCATGATGATCAATGGGTCGGTCCAGGATTGAAACAGCACGGCCATCAGGCTGAACACGAGGAGCACCGCCACGACGAACCCGAGACCCAGGCTCCGAAACGCCGAGTTCATGACTTCGCCCTGTCCGCGAACAGTGACCGAGCTGCCCGCGGGCAGCGTGCCCAGCGACGCGACCTGCTGCTGGATGCCGCTCACGACCGAGCCCAGATCGCGGCCCTCGACGTTCGCCGTGACATCGAGCACCCGCGCGACCGTATAGTGGTCGATCTCCGCGGGTTGGGCGATCGTCGTCATCTGCGCAATGTTGCTCAACTGCTCGACGGGCGCGCGCGGGAACGGGTCGACCAGCGTCCACGGCGTGGCCGTGCTGTCGAGCGACACGCCGGGCGACACCGGCGTCGACAGGACGTCCTGCGCGGAGGTCATCCGTGGGAGTGGGACCTCGACGGCGACCGGGTAGTTCACCTGATTGGCGGGATTGACGAAGTACGACGGCGCGACGAGCACGCTCGACGAGAGCGACACCAGCATGCTGTTCGCCGCATCGCGCTGACTGATGCCCAGCTCGGCCGCCCGTTGGCGGTCGACGGCGACGTACAGGGTCGGGTAGTTGAGCACCTGCTTGATCGTCACGTCGGCCGCGCCCGGCACCTCTCGCACGCGGTCGCGCAACGTCCGCGCCAGCGCGTACGCCTTGTCGAAGTTCGGCGAGACGATCTGCAGATCGATCGGCGCCGATAATCCGAAATTGAGCACCTGGCCGACGATGTCCGCCGTCTGGAAATACACGCTCGAGCCGGGAAACTCGGCCGCCAGCGCGGTCCGCAGGCGGTTCATGTACAGCCGGGTCGGATGGTGGTTGGGATTGAGCGCGATGAGAATCTCCGCATCCATGCCACTGGCGTTGTCGGTCGGGACGAACGCCAGGTTGAGCGAACCGGGAATCCCGATCGTCGAATTGATCGTGCCGAGCTCCGATGCCGGCACGATCGCGCGAATGCGCGATTCGACCTGGCCCACCAGCCGCTCGGTCTCCTCGATCCGCGTGCCGGTCGGCGCGCGGTAATGCAGCTTCATGATGCCGGCATCGGTCGAGGGGAAGAAATCCTGGCCGATGATCGGAAACAGCAGGAGGCTCACGCCGACACTGGCGGCGAAGATACCCATCGTGAACCACCGGTGCTCGATGAGCTGCGCGACCAGCCGGCCATACGCGGCCTGAAACCTCGCGAAGCCGGCATCGCGCTTCGCGTTGAACCAGTGGATCCACCGTGGCTCCGATTCGTGGGGCAGCATCATCCGCGCGAGGGTGCAGACGAGCGACCGCGACAGCACGAACGAGGCGATCATCGCGATCACGACGGCCAACGCGATCGGGATGAACAGGAATCGCGCCGGTCCCTGCAGCAAGACTACCGGGAAGAACACGACACAGATCGCCAGCGTCGCGACCACGGCGGGGGTCGCGATCTGCTGCGCCGCATCGAGAATCGCCACGGTGATCGGCTTCCCCATGTGGCGGTTGCGGTGGATGTTCTCGATGGTGACGATTGCGTTGTCGACGAGGAGGCCGATCGACAGCGACAGCCCGCCGAGCGTCATGATGTTGAACGAGTTCCCCGTGAGATTGAGGCCAATGACCGCGGCGGCCATGGCCAATGGGATCGAGATGCACGCGATGAACACGCTCCGCCAGCTGCCGAGGAAGGCCAGGATCATGAGGCCGACGAGCACGGCGGACGTGAGGCCCTCCCGCACCACGCCGTCGATCGCGGCGCGCACGAATTTCGATTGGTCGAAGTCGAGGCGGAGGTCGAGCCCGCGCGGCGCCACTTCCCGGATCTTGGGGATCATGGCCCGCGCCGCTTCCACCACGGCGAGCGTGGAGGCGTCGGCCTTCTTCAGAATCGTGAGATACGTCGCCCGCCGGCCGTCGACCCGCACGATGTTCGTCTGCTCGGCGAACCCGTCGGCCACGCGCGCCACATCCCCGACCATCACGACGGCGCCATCCACGACTTTGATCGGGATGCGATTGAACGCGGTGACCGTCAACGGGCTGGAGTTCATTGCGACGTCGTACTCCCGGTCGCCGATGCGGGCGGTGCCCGCGGGGAGGATGATATTCGACTGTTGGAGCGCGTTGAGGACGTCCTCGGCCGACAGGCCCTTGCTGGCGAGCGAATGCGGGTTCACGTCGATGGTGATCTCGCGCACCTTGCCGCCGAATGGCTGCGGCGTCGCCAATCCCGGGATGGTAAAGAGACGCAACCGAACAAAGTTCTGCCCGTAGTCGAAGATGTCCTGCTCGGGCATCGTCGGCGACGACATGGTGAACTGCGCCACAGGCACGTTCGACGCGTTCGACTGCACAACGTAGGGCGGGGTGATACCCGGCGGCATCGCCTTGATAGCGGTCTGCGATGACGCGACGATCTGCGCGATGGCGGTCGCGATGTTCGTGCCCGGCTGGAAGTAGACTTTCACCAGCCCGACGCCGTACTCGGATTGGGATTCGATCCGGGAGATGCCGTTCACGGTCGACGACAGCCCACGCTCCGACAACAGCACCACGCGCGCTTCCATATCGGCGGGGAGCATGCCCGGATAGGTCCAGACGACGGCGACCACCGGGATATCGATCAGCGGAAAGATGTCGACGGGCATGCGCTGGCCCGACAAGAGCGCCATCAAGATCAAAACGGCGCAACCCACCGCGATCGTGTACGGATTTCGAAGAGCGAGGCGAACGATCCACACGGGTTGGGGCTCCCGGTTTGCTTATCACTCCAGCGTAACGTCGGGGCCGGAGGCCCACAATGCGATCGATAGTTATCGACCCATGACGACTCGCTTGGGCAGCGCAGGCTCGGGCGACAAGAGCGCGACGAACGCGCGCGCGGCCGCCGACTGGCCGCCGCGTCGCATGATCCGGTTGAGTGGTCGCGTCATGTGACAGTCGACGGTCTCGAGCACGACGAGCCGCCGGAGCGCGAGCATGTCCTCGATCGCGGCGCGCGACACGATCGACACGCCGAGGCCGGAGGCGACGATGTGCTTGATCGACTCGACGCTGTCGGCCCCGAGTGTGCGCTGCGGAACGACATTGTGTGCCTTGAGCATGTCGAGCACGATGCGGCGCGTGCCCGACCCGCGCTCGCGCAACACCAGCATCTCCGCACCCAGCGCGGCGATCGAGATCGGCGCCTGCGGGGCGAGTGGGTGCGAGGGTGACGCGATCACGACGAGCTCGTCCTCGCGCCACGGCACGACCTTGAGCCGGGCATCCTCCGGCACGGGCGCCTCGATGAGGCCGATGTCGATGTGCTGGTCGATCAACATGGTCGCCACGGCCTTCGAGCGCGCCGTATGCAGTGTCAGCTCGATCGCCGGATGCTGCACGCTGAACTGCTGCACGAATGACGGGAGGATGTACGTGGCGATGGTCGAGCTCGCACCGATTCGCAGCGACCCGCGGCTCAACCCGCGCAGAGCGTGGAGCGCCTCTTCCGCCGCTCGCTCCTCGGCCAGCATCGTGCGTGCGTGGCCCAAGAGGACCGTGCCGGCCTCCGTCAGCTGGACGCCCTTCGGGGTACGCTCGACCAGCCGCGCACCAGCCTGGCGCTCCAGCTCGCGCACACTCTTCGACACGCCTGGCTGCGTGAGGCCAAGCTGCTCAGCGGCGCGCGTGAAGCTCTGCCGGTGGGCGACGGCGACGAATACGCGGAGCAATCGAAGGCTAAGGGCCATAACGAATCGCTATGTCGGAATAACCCCATGTGAGATTGTATGGTACCCTACCGCTAGATACACTGCGAGGACGACAACGCGCAAGATGAGCCAATCATGTGGATCGTCCGACTCGCTCTCCGAAATCCGTACACGATCGCGGTAGCCTGCTTCGTGCTGCTCTTGATGGCGATTCTGTCCGCTCAACGGATGGCGGTCGACATCTTCCCGCTGATCGACATCCCGGTGGTCGCCGTCGTCTGGACCTATCCGGGCATGCTCCCCGCCGATATGGAGGCCCGGGTGGTCCTCCTGTCCGAGCGCGGCATGTCGTCGACCGTGAACGGCATTTCTCGGATCGAATCGCAATCCGAATATGGCGTGGGGCTGGTGAAAGTCTTCTTCCAGCCGGGCACGAACATCGCCACCGCCATCGCCCAGATCGTCGCGTCGTCGCAGACCGCGATCAAGGCGATGCCGCCGGGCATCACGCCGCCGTACGTGATCCAATCGAACGCGTCGAACGTGCCCGTCGCGCAGGTGACCATGTCGTCGGCGACGATGCCCGAGCAGGACATCGCCGACTACGGCCAGAATTTTCTGCGGCTGCGGCTCTTCACGATCCCTGGGCTCGCCACGCCCCAACCCTACGGCGGGAAGATCCGCGAGATCACCATCGACGTCGATCCGCCCGCGCTGAATAGCAAAGGGCTCTCGGCGCAGGACGTCCTCTCGGCGTTGCAACAATCCAACATCATCCTGCCCGCCGGCACCGCTCGCATTGGCAATCGCGAGTACGACGTGGCGATGAACTCCAGTCCCCCGAACGTCGAAGGGTTTCGGGACATCCCGATCAAGGTCGTAAACGGCGCGCAGGTGACCATCGGCGACGTCGCGCGCGTGCGCGATGGGTTCGCCGAGCAGACGAACATCGTGCGGGTCGACGGCCGGCGGGCCGCCTATCTCACCATTCTGAAGAAAGCCGACGCCTCGACGCTGGCCGTGGTCGAAGCCACGAAGGCCATGCTGCCGAAGATCCGCGAAGTGGCGCCCCACGGTCTCGAGGTCCGCCTCGACTTCGACCAATCGAAGTTCGTCAGCGCGGCGATCGGCGGCGTGCTCCGGGAGGCCGTCGTGTCGGCCTTACTGGTCGGCATGATGATCTTCGCCTTCCTCGGCAGCTGGCGCAGCGTCATCATCGCCTGCATCTCGATCCCCCTGGCCATGGCGACCGCCGTGATCGGCCTCAATCTCACGGGGAACTCGTTCAACATCATGACGCTCGGCGGGCTGTCGCTCGCCATCGGCCTCCTCGTCGACGACGCCACGGTCACGATCGAGAACATCCACCGCAATCGCGCGATGGGGAAGCCGCTCACGGTCGCGATCTTGGACGCCGCCGGGCAGATCGCCACGCCGGTCATCGTCGCCACGCTCTCGATCTGCATCGTCTTCTTCCCGGTCGTGCTGCTCGAAGGGCCAGCGCGGTTCCTGTTCATCCCGATCGCGTTGGCGGTCGTGATCGCGATGCTCGCGTCGTACGTGCTGTCGCGTTCGCTCGTTCCCACCCTGGCGCGGATGATGTTGGTCAACGAGCCGCTGCACGAGCCGGAGGGAATCGATGTCGGCGACGCCGTCGCGGTTCGGCCGCCCCGCATGGACCCACACGCGAGCGCGGGCACACGCTGGCTGCACGCGTTCAACACGCGGCGCGACCGGGCGTTCGCGCGCTTTCAGGCGGCGTATGGCCGACTCGTGACGCTGTTCGTCGCGCACCGTTGGTTCACCGTCGGGACGTTCGCGGCGTTCGTGCTCGTCAGCCTGTGCCTCTTCCCCGCGATCGGCCAAGACTTCTTCCCGTCGACCGACGCGGGCATCATGAAGCTCCATTACCGGGCGCCGTCGGGGACACGGATCGAGCACACGGAGCAGCTCGTCAACCAGGTCGAGCAACGGATCCGCCACATCATCCCGCCGGACGAGCTGGTGACGATCAACTCGACGATCGGCATTCCCGGCTCGCTCAACCTGGCGTTCGTGCCGACCAACAACGCCAGCGGAATGGACGCCGAGATCTTGATTCAGCTCTCGGAGCGCCATCACCCCACACAGGGGTACGTGAATACGATTCGCGACGTGCTCCACCGCGAGTTTCCCGGATCGGCCGTGTATTTTCAGACCGCTGACATCGTTGGACAGGTCCTCAATTTCGGTCTGTCGGCCCCGATCGACGTGCAAATTCGCTATCCGGATCTCGACCGGGCGTACGTGGTCGCGCGGACGCTGCGCGACCGGTTCCAAGAAGTGCCCGGCGCGGTCGACGTGACCGTGAAACAGGTCCTGGACTACCCGACGCTCTATCTCAACGTCGATCGCGAACGCGCGGCCGAGCTTGGTCTGTCGCAGCGCGATGTCGCCAACAGCATGCTCGTCTCGCTGTCCTCGAGCGTGTTGGTTGCGCCATCGTACTTCGTCAACCCGTCGAACCAAGTCAACTACCCGGTCGCGGTCGAGGTCCCTCTCCCGCGTCTGACATCGACGCAGGATGTCCTACGCACGCCGGTGACGTCCGGAGTCCGGCTCGACCAGCACGTGTCGCCTTGGGTCACGAACCCGACGCCCAAGGCGCCGGTCCAGACGTTGGACAACGTGGCGCGGATCAGCACCGTAGCGCAGCCGTCGGAGATCGATCACTACACCGTCGCCCGCGTGCTCGATGTCACGGCCAACGTCGAGGGCCGCGATCTGGGCTCGGTGGTGAGCGGCATCCAGAAGCGGGTCGATGCCCTCGGGAAGCTGCCGCCGGGGATGACGATCACCGTGCGTGGGCAGGGCGAGGTCATGCATGACGCGTTTGCCAGTCTCGGACTCGGCTTTGTCGTCGCGGTCCTCCTGGTCTTCAGCTTGATGGCCGTGCTGTTTCAATCCTGGACGGATCCGCTGATTATCATGGGAGCAGTACCCGGCGCTATCGCCGGCATTCTCTGGATGCTGGTACTGAGCCATACCACCATCAACATCGAGTCGCTCCTCGGGTCGATCATGGCGGTCGGCATCGCCGTGGCGAACTCGATCCTCGTCGTCAGCTTCGCCAATGATCAGCGAGTCGAACGCGGGATGTCGGCCGTCGAAGCGGCCATCGAGGCGGGGAAGGAGCGCCTGCGCCCGGTGCTCATGACGGCCGGCGCCATGCTGCTCGGCATGCTGCCGATGGCGATCGGCTCGGGAGAAGGCGGCGAGCAGAACGCGCCGCTCGGGCGCGCGGTGATCGGCGGTCTGTTGGTGGCGACTATTGTCACGTTGTGTGTCGTGCCGGTGCTTTACACCCTGTTGGCCCACGGCATGCCCGGGAAATATCTGGTCGAGCAACGATTCGAGGCCGAGGCACAAGGCCAGGAGTACCATCCGTGACCGACGCACCCGCCACGCGAAAGAGCTCTCGCGGCCTGTACCTGGCCGGTGCGCTCCTCGTGCTGCTTTCCGCCGGTCTCGTGGTCTTGCTCACGGCCGCGCGCCGGAGGTCTTTTGCCAAGGAGACCGAGACGCGCGTGGCGACGGTCAGCGCTGGACCGGTTGTCCGCGTCTCCTCCGTGGCGCAGGGTGGCGGCAATCGACAGATCACGCTGACCGGCGAGTCGCGCCCGTTCTACTCGGCCACGCTTTACTCGAAGGTGAGCGGATACCTGGTGCAGGTCGACGTCGATAAAGGCGACCGCGTGCGCAAGGGCCAGACACTGGCCGTCGTCGAGTCCCCCGAGACCGACGAGGCGTATACGTCGGCCGTCGCCGATGCCAAGAACAAGCGCGCCATCGCGGACCGCGACGCGCAACTGATCTCATCGAAGCTGATCGCGCCTGAAGAGGCCGAGACGGCGGAGACGGACGCGCAACAGGCTGAGGCGCACCAGCGGGCGCTGGCGACGCTCAAGGGATACGAGATTCTGCGGGCGCCGTTCGATGGCGTGGTCACCGCGCGGTTCGCCGATCCCGGCGCGCTCATGCAGAACGCGCAGAACTCGCAGACGAGCTCCCTTCCCGTCGTCGCGGTTGGGACGATCGACTCGCTGCGCGTATTCATCTACGTCGATCAGCGGGACGCGCGGGACGTCCAGCGCGGCTCGCCGGTGACGCTCAGCGATCCGTCGAGGCCTGACATCCCGGTGCACGCGCACGTGACACGGTATACCGGCGAGCTCGATCCGGCGACGCGAACCCTGTTGGCCGAGATCGACATTTCGAACGGCAAGGGCGCGTTCGTGGCGGGGAGCATCATGCAGGCCATGCTCGAAGTGCACGCCGCGCCGTATCTGACCGTCAGCGCCGAGGCGGTGTTCGCCCGGGGCATCAAGAACTACGTCGCGGTGGTGACGCCCGACAACAAGGTGCAGTTCAAAGAGGTGCACGTGCTGGACAACGATGGCGAGACCGTACGGCTGGCGCCTGGAGATCTCAGTGCCGGTGACCGCGTGGCGCTCGATCTCGGCGACAGCGTGCCGGAAGGGCAGCAGATACAACCCCTGGGCGAGCCGTCGGCCGCCAAGCCCGCCGCATAGACGACTGCACATGCGCGCATTCCTGCTCGCGTGGCTCGTGAGCGCCACCCTGTCGGCGCAACAGCCGCAACCGCTCTTCCTGACCCTCGACAGCGCCGTGACGCTGGCTATCCGCGGCGCGACGCCGGTGCTCGAGGCCCGCGACGTGTCCCGTTTGGCGGGCACGCTCGTCCTCGAGCGCTATGCCCAGTTTCTGCCCGATCTCCAGGCCTCGGGAATCTTCGACCAGTACGTTGGCAACACGCTCTTGAGCGAGCGGGATATCCATCCGACGAACACGCGCTTCCGAGACCTGGGCTATCACGTTTCGACGACACTCAACGTCTTTAACGGGTTTGCCGACATCGCGGGTGTGAAAGGCGCGCTCGCCACGCGCAACGCGGCCGATCTCACCCTCGCCCGCGTCGTGCAGACGATCGCCCTCGATGTGACCCAGGCGTACCTCACCGTCATCCTCGACCAGCAGTTGGTGGATATTGCCCAGCAGAACCTGGCGACGTCGAATCTGCGCGTGCAGCAGCTGCAGGAATTGGTGCGCGTCGGGAAGCGGCCGCCCGCCGATCTGTATCGGCAACAGGCGCAGGCGGCGGCGGACCAATCGACGCTGTCCGATGCGCGGAACCGGGTCACGATCGACGAGGTCGGGCTCCTCGAACGCTTGCGAGTCAACCCGCACCAGCCGCTGCAACTCATCCAGCCGGCAGCCGACACGGCGCGCCTGGCGCCGCGGTACAACGACAGCGACTCGTTGGTACAGCAAGCCATCGCGCGGCGGGCCGACCTCCAGGCCGCGAACCAAACGGTCGTCGCCAATCAGCAAGACATTACCCGTGCGCGCTCGGGATACCTGCCACGCGTCGACGCCGGCGCCGGCGTGTTCAGCCTCGGCCGGTTTTTCGACTACGCGAACACGCCGACAGGATCGCTCATCACCACGCCGCAGACGCCACTCTGGGATCAGGTCGGGCGGCAGACCACTGGCGAGCTGTTCCTTGGTGTGAACTGGTACGTGTTCGACCAATTCCGTACCGCGCTCACCGTACAGCAGGCACGGGTGAGTTACGACGCCTCGCGGTACGCGGACGAAGATCTGCGCCTCAGCGTCGCCGGTGACGTCACGCGGGCGCTCGGCGACTACGGCACGGCGCTCGAACAGCTCGATGCGTCAGCCGCCGGGCTGACCGCGGCGCAGCAAGCCTTCGATCTGGTGAACGGTCGGTTCCAGGTTGGGTTCGCGAGTATCGTCGATGTGACGACCGCCCAGACGTTGCTCGTGCAGTCGCAATCGCTTCGCGCGCAGGCGGTCGTCAACCTGGAGCTGCGGAAGCGGGCCGTCGGGTATGCGCTCGGATTCAACCCGGCGGCCGCGCTCCCATAAGGAATAAGAGTAATGGGGACTTTTTTTTCACCACCCGACAGGGTGGTGAAAAAAAGTCCCCTATTACCCTCTACCTTTGGGCCGTTTGAATCTGGCTCAGACGCTGGTCGAGCATGGCAACGATGCCCTCGGGCAGCGGCGCGTAGTCGAGCGCCGGCGCTTCTTTCTCGCCGTCATGAATCGCCCACTTGACGAAATCGACGAGCTTCTTGCCTTTCGTCGCATCGGCGAACGTCTTCGGGATGAGCAGGTACGTGAACGACGAGATCGGATACGCATCCCCGCCCGGCGCATTCACGATCGACACGCGGAAATCTGTCGTCGAGGGCAGCTTCGCCGATGCGGCAGCGGCGGTCACCGCGGCGACCGATGGCTCGATGAACTTGCCCGAGGCGTTCTGCATTGACGCATACGGCAGCTTGTTCTGGCGAGCATACACCAGCTCGACGTAGCCAATAGCGTACGGCGTCTGCTTGACCTGGCCGGCGACACCCTCGTTGCCTTTGCCGCCGATACCAACAGGCCACTGAATTTCCTTGCCTTTGCCAGGCGCCTTGGCCCAATCGGCGCTCACCGCCGTCAAATAGTCGGTGAAGATATACGTTGTGCCGCTCCCGTCCGAGCGGTGCACGACGAGAATGTCGTTGCCCGGCAGCTTGACGCCCGGGTTGAGCGCGGCGATCGGCGCCGCATTCCACTTCACGATCGTGCCGAGGAAGATCTTCGCCAGGACATCGCCATTCAGCCGGAGCGCCTTGTCGATGCCGGGCAGGCTGTACGTGATGACGACGGCGCCGAGCACGGTCGGAACGTGAAGCACAGGCGTCTTGAGCTTCGCCTGCTCGTCATCGCTCATCGGCGCATCAGACGCGCCGAAATCGACCGTGCCCTCGGTCAGTTGGCGAATGCCGCCGCCGGAACCGATCGACTGATAGTTGATCTTGACGCCCGTTTTCTGCGCGTAGTCGGCGAACCATTTCGAGTAAATAGGATACGGGAACGTCGCTCCCGCTCCCGTCAAATCGGCACCTTGCGCGGCCGCTACGCTTGCGGCCGCCGCGAAGAGAACGCCGGCTAGACGAATCGACACATGTCTCTCCGTGAAAGAAGTGCCCGCAACTTAGGTGTGGCAGTCTCTCTCGCGGCGTAACGCGTCGGTCACGCCGACGGAAAGAATGCCGATACCGTCGTCCCGCGGCCCGGTTGGCTCTCGGCCTTCACGGATCCGCCATGTGCCTCAACGAGATGGCGGACGATGGCCAGTCCCAGGCCCGTGCCGCCTTCGTCCCGCGAGCGCGCGCGGTCCGCGCGATAGAAGCGCTCGAATATGCGCGGCAGGTGCTCGGCCGCGATCCCGATGCCCGTATCCTTGACGCCAACCCACACGCCGTTCTCTTCGGGATCGGTGAACACCGTCACGCGGCCGCTGAAGGTGTGGCGGATGGCGTTCTCCGCCAGGTTGCTCAATACTTGCCGAAGCGCCGTCGGATCCGCGTACGCCTCGCGAGCATTGTCATGAATCTCGACGTCGAGCGCGACGTTCTTCTCATCGGCAACACTTTTCGCTCGCGTCGTGGCATCAGCCGCCACCGACGCGACATCGACCATCTGCGGATTTGGCACCCATCCGCCCGATTCTATCCTGGACAAATCGAGCAGATCGTCGACGATGCGCTGCATCCGCCGCGTGTTGGTGAGTATCGTCTCCGCAAACTGCTTCCGTTGCGGCGCTGGCAACGTATCATCGAGCAGCGTCTCCGCAAATCCGCCGACCGACGTGAGAGGTGTCTTCAACTCGTGTGAGACGTTCGCGACAAAATCTCTCCGTATCGTCTCGAGCCGTCGTGTGGGTGTGAGATCGAGCAACGCCAATACGGCGCCTCCACGTGCCAGCGGTCGTGCAGACAACGACAAATTGCGCCCGTCGATGAACGTCTCGATCGACTCGGTCACTGTCCCAGAGAGCGCCGCAGCGACCGCCTCCCGCAGGACCCTTTCTCTTGGCAGCCTATCCAGCGTAAACGGCACCGGATCTCGCACACGAAGCAATCGCTTTCCGATCGCGTTGATGCGCACCACACGCTGCCGCGCATCGATAGCCATGACGCCTTCGTTGAGTGAATCCAGAAGGGCCGTGAGCAGCGATTCTTCTTCTTCGAGCGCCGAGAGCCGTCCAGAGAGTTGCTCAGCCAGCCGATGGATCGCGATGGCGAGATCGCCCACTTCGCCAGGGGCGCCGAGCGCGGGGCGTCGTGTGAGATCACCGGCGGCAAGCGCCCGTGCCACGTCGCGCAATTCGATAACTGGCCTCGTCACCGCCCGCGCGAAGAGAAACGCGATGGCCGCGGCAATGGAGAGGGCAAAGAACCCGATGATGTAGACGTCGTCGCGCGCTTCGCGAACAAGAGCTTGCGTCGTGGCGTCAGCGATGCGCGCGTTGAGGCGGTACTCGATAACGCCAACCACGCACGCCACTAGGACGCTGACGATAATCAGCGATCCTAGTAGCAGACGTTGAGTGAGCCGCAAAGGTAGCCGTTAAAGGCTATGCCGTGCGCGTGTGCCCCGCCTTGAGCCGGTACCCAAAGCCGCGAACAGTCTCGATGAGATCGCCGGCGGCACCGAGCTTGGTGCGCAGGCGTTGGATGTGCATGTCGACGGTGCGCGTTTGGATGTCCGGGGCGGCGTCCCACACGGTCTCGAGCAGATGACCCCGCGCCTGCACACGACCGCGACGTTCCGCCAGCGTCAACAGGAGCTTGAACTCCGTCGGCGTCAGGTCGATGTCGGTGCCTTCGACGCTCACGCGATGCGCCGCGCGGTCGATGTGAATCGGTCCGATGGCGAGGACATCGTTCGTCCCGCCGCCGGCCGCGCCAACCCGTCGCAGGATCGCGCCGACGCGCAGCACGAGCTCCTGTGGGCTGAACGGCTTCGTGAGGTAGTCATCCGCGCCGAGCGACAGTCCGCGAATACGATCCGGCTCATCCTTGCGGGCAGTGAGCATCAGAATCGCGACTTCGCGAGTGCCATCGTCACCGCGGAGCTGCTCCATCACGTCGAAGCCGGAGAGCCCGGGCAGCATGAGATCCAGCACCACGAGTGCCGGACGCTCTTGGCGGGCGAGTCCCAACGCGTCGTACCCGTTGGCCGCCGTGGAAACACGATATCCTGATTTCGCCAAGTGGTAGGCGACCAGTGCCACGATATCCGGCTCGTCATCGACGACCAGGACTCGTTCGCTGCTAGGCGGCGCGATCATACTCTCCGAACCGTTCGGTGACCTGTGGCGAAGCGCCCGTAACACATCGAGGAGCTTGTCGTTCTGGGGACCGAAAGGACAGTTGCAGGGCAGTCACAATCGTGTACCGGAGGAAAGCTTGCCCGCGCTGGCTCGACCGTCAACTGCGGCGCTAGGTTTTGTGATGGTGTCACTCCGCGCGTACGTCAACGGGGCCGCCGTTATAGTGCCGCCTGGTGGAACGGCGCTGGACGCTGTTCGCGCGGCTGATCCATCCGCGGCTGATGCGGTCGAGCGACAGGAACTGGTCATAACTGACAGCCGGGGGCTGCCCACCGATCCCAAGACCCCCGCGGTGATGGGGTCGATCTTTCGGCTCATTCCCGCCCGGCCGCGCTAACGTGGTCACACGGGACTGGCTTCGCCGACTGCCAAAAGCCGAGCTCCACTGTCATTTGGATGGCTCCCTGCGTCCATCAACGCTGTTGGCGCTCGCGCACGAACATGGCGTAGCGATGCCGGCCGGTGACGCCGAAGGCGTCAGGCGCTACATGCGGGTAGCGAACGCACACAACCTCGAGGAATATCTCGCCCGTTTTACCACGACTGTCGCGGTCCTCCAACACGCCTCATCGCTCGAGCGCGCCGCGTATGAGCTGGTCGAGGATGCGGCCCGCGATGGCGTGCGCTACATCGAAGTCCGAAACGCGCCGATCCTCAACACACGCGCCGGTCTCTCGCTCGTCGAGGTCGTCGAGGCGATGATCCGCGGTCTCCAGCGCGGCGAGCAAGTTCACGGTGTCATCGCGCGAGCGATCATTATCGCGCTCCGCCACATGCCGCCGTCGACCTCGATGGAGATCGCCGAGCTCGCGTCGGCATTTCGCGGCAACGGTGTCGTCGCGTTCGATCTCGCGGGCGCCGAGGCCGGGTACCCGGCGGCCGACCACGCGGCGGCGTTCCTCTATGCGCGAGAACGTGACTTGGCGTGCACCTGTCATGCGGGCGAGGGCGACGGTGCGCTCTCCGTACGCCAAGCCGTCCATCGTTGCGGCGCGCACCGGATAGGCCATGCCACTCGACTGATCGAGGATCCGTCGCTGACGGAGTTCGTGAACGACCGCCGCATCCCGCTCGAGATCTGTCTCACGAGCAATGTCCAGACTCGCGTGGCCAGCACGTACGCCGAGCATCCGCTGCGGCGCTACGTCGACCTGGGGATGAGCGTCGTGCTGAACACGGACAATCGCTTGATGAGCGATACGACCCTCACCGACGAGTATGAGCACGCGGCGACGGAGGTCGGACTCACGTCCGACGAGCTGTGCACGATCGCGCTCAACGGGTTCGAGTCTGCCTTCCTCCCGTGGGCTGAGCGCCAGGCGCTCGTCGCGCGTATGCGCGCCGAGATTGCCATACTGTGACCGACGCCATCACACGCGCCGCCGCGGCAATACGCTCCTGTTGTGACGCGACCGCCCCATCGATCGGCATCGTCCTCGGCTCCGGACTCGGCGGCCTCGTCTCGCACATTGAGCACGCCAAGCGTGTTGCATTCTCCGAGTTGCCGGGCCTCCCGGTGCCCGCAACGCCCGGTCATGCGGGCGCATTCGTGTACGGCATGCTCTGCGACCGCGAAATCGTCGCGGTCGCGGGCCGGCTGCATCTCTACGAAGGCGTCGACCCCGAGGCGGTCGGCATTCCCATTCGCATTCTCGCCGCCCTCGGCGTCCGCGTGCTGATACTGTCAAACGCGGCTGGAGGCATCCGTCCCGATCTCACTCCAGGCACGCTGATGTTGTTGTCCGACCATCTAGACCTAACGGGGCGCCCCCCATTGTTCGGCCGGTCCGCGCCGAGATATGACGTGGCGCTGGCAGGAGCCATGCACGGTGCCGCGTCAGCGGCCCGTGTAGAACTAAAAGAGGGGGTATACGCTGCGATGCTGGGCCCTTCATACGAAACCGCCGCCGAGATCCGTATGCTCGCCATACTCGGCGCCGACGCCGTCGGAATGTCGACGGTCCCGGAAGCGATAGTCGCCGCGTCGCTGGGCCTCCGCGTAGCCGCAATCAGCTGCATCACGAACCACGCCACGGGCACGAGCGCCGAAACGCTCAGTCACGCCGAGGTACTGGCGGTGACGTCCCGTGTGGCGCCACAGTTCGAGCGTGTTATTCGCCGCTTCGTAGCCCGGATATGAGCTCGTGGACGAAGTCGCCGGCCCTTTCGACCGCCGTATCGAGCGACTCCCCGAGCGCCAGGTTCGCGGCGATGCCCGCCGAGAGCCGACACCCGGTGCCGTGCGTCTTCACCCGGACGCGCGTTCTCCGAAACTGCCGGACGCCATTCTCGTCGCACAGGACATCGACCACGTCGTCGCCGTCGAGATGCCCCCCTTTGACGAGCACAGCCCGCGCCCCTCGCGCAACGAGCTCGCGCGCCATCGCCTCGGCGTCCCGCACCGGGGAGCCGAGAAGAGCCGCGGCCTCGCCGAGATTCGGCGTCACGAGATCGGCCAGCGGCACCAGGCATTTGAGGATGAGGGGGGTGAGGTCGCCGTGGGCCAACGCATGCCCCGTCCCCGCCACGGTCACCGGATCGAGCACATACGGCCGCAGCCGCCGCTCGGCGATGGCCTCCGCCACCGTCGCGACGATCGCCGGATTCGCCAGCATTCCGCTCTTCACCGCGTCCACGTGATCGATGGCATCGATCTGCGCCCGAACGAGCACGGGATCAACCGCCGACCAGGCGATGACACCTCCGTCGTTCTGCGCCGTAATAGCGGTAATGGCCGTCGCCCCGCGCACCCCGAATCGGGCGAACGTTGCGAGGTCTGCCTGAATGCCCGCCCCCGCGCTAGAATCCGATCCGGCGATAGTCAGAACTAGTGATTGCATAACGCATTGAAAATACTAAGCTTAGCGCGCGATATGCGCCGCCGGAAGGCGCGCGAGCGATCCGGCCTGTTTGTGGCCGAGGGCGTACGAGCTGTCGAGGAGCTCCTCCGGTCGCCGATCCGGGTCCGCGGCGCGCTCGTGTCCCCATCGCTCGAGCGGGCGCCAAAGGGGCCCGCGTTGCGCGCCGCGCTGGTCGAGCGCGGCGTCGAAGTGGCCGAAGTCGACGAGCGCGAGTTCGCCAGCGCGGCCGAGACAGATTCGCCGCAGGGCGTTCTCGCCGTCGCCGATATCCCGGAGCGGTCGCTCGATGACACGACGCTCGCGCGCATTTTGGTGCTCGACGGCATACAAGATCCAGGGAACGTCGGGACAATCGTGCGCACCGCGGCCGCACTCGGCGTAGGCGCCACGGTCGCGCTTCCCGGAACCGTTGACCTCTGGAACGCGAAGGTCGTCCGTAGCGCAATGGGCGCCCTGTTCACACATCACGCGCTCGCGGTGAGCTGGGAGGTCCTCGAGGCATACCTGACTCGCCACGATGTGCCACTCTGGTCCGCCGACGCTGGCGGTACCCCTGTATCGGCCGCCCCGGATCGCCTTGCCCTCGCGGTCGGAAATGAGGGTGCGGGGGTGAGCGATGGTGTACGCGAGCGAAGCGAGCGTTTGATTTCCATTCCCATTGAGAGAGTCGATTCACTCAATGTCGCCGTCGCCACGGGAATTCTCTTGTACTCTTTGCGATGATCCCTCCCGCACTGCTGCTGACGTTCGCCTTCCTGACCGGCGCCGCGGTCGGCTCGTTCTTGAACGTGTGCATATCGCGCTGGCCACTCAACCTGTCCGTCGTGCGCCCGCGCTCCCGCTGCCCTCGTTGCGAGCGCGCGATCACGTGGTACGAGAACGTGCCGATCGTGAGCTGGCTCGCGCTGCGCGGCAAGTGCCGGGGATGCCGGCTGCCGATCTCGATCCAATACCCGGCCGTGGAGCTCGGGATCGCGCTCCTGTGGGTCGCGGCCTTCGCGGCGTTTTCGTCCGACTGGTTCCTCGCGCTCCGCGTCGCGGTATTCACGACGGTGCTGGTCGGCATCGCGGTAACGGACCTCAAGCACTACCTGATCCCCGACGGCTTCACGGTCTTCGGTCTCCTGTGGCTGTTCACGACCTCGCTCGCGGCCGCGATGATGGGCGACGCGGGCATGTTCGCGTCGCCCTACGATTCGCTGATCGGTGCCTGCGTCGGTGCCGGCGCGATCTCTATTATTGGATGGTTGGGGGAAGTGGCGTTGGGGAAAGAGGCGATGGGATTTGGCGATGTCACGCTCATGGCGGTCGTCGGCGCCGCGCTGGGACCGCCGCGCACACTACTCACGATTTTCGTTGGCGCCGCGGTCGGCGCGCTGGTCTTCGTCGTGTTCGTGGCGCCGATCGTCTGGCTGCGACGGCGCCGCGCGGGCGGCGGTCCCGCGGAATTGCCGCTCGTGCCGTTCGGCGTTTTCCTTGCGCCGGCTGCGCTCTTCACTTTGCTTAAAGGTGATGCCGCTATTGCGTGGTATCTGTCGCGCCTCGGGCTCCGCTAATTGATTAACGCCGCTCCGCGGCGCGTCGATGCACCGCTACGCGCTGCTCGACTGGTCGGTTCTCCTCCGGGGGGCCAACCCCAACTACGCCCCCCGGACCCCCCAAGGCCTTAGATTCACGTGATCAATACCATTCTTGACCGCTTCACGCGCGACCTCACGGCCGACGCTCGCGCGGGACGGCTGGAGCCGATCCGCTGCCGCGGCCGAGACGTCGCGGCTGATCGACATTCTGCTGCGATACGAGAAGAACAATGCGGCGCTGGTGGGTCCCGCCGGCGTCGGCAAGACCGCCATCGTCGAAGGCTTGGTCGAGCGCATCGCCGCCGGCGACGTCCCGGTCTCGCTGCGCGGCGTCCGCGTGCTCGCGCTCGATCACGTGGCGCTCCTCGGCGGCACGATGTACCGCGGCCAATACGAGGAGCGCGTCAATGCCATCGTCGATGGCGTGACCGCGGCCGGTGACGTGATTCTGTTCGTCGATGAGCTGCACAATCTCATTGGCCAGGGCACGGCGATGGGCGCGGCGATGGATGCCGGCAACATGCTCAAGCCCGCGCTCGTACGCGGAGCGTTCCGCGTCATCGGCGCGACGACGATCACCGAGTACACGCGGTGGATCTGCGGGGATCCAGCGCTCGAACGCCGGTTCCAGAAGATCGACGTGCGCGAGCTGAATACCGAGGAGACGCTCGATATTCTCCGGGCGCGGGTCGACCGGTTGGAACGCCACCACAACGTCGTGATCGCGGACGACGCCGTGCTCGCGGCCGTCCAGCTCACGGATCAGTACATCATCGATAGACCACGCCCCGACCGGGCTATCGATGCGCTCGACGAGGCCTGTGCTCACGCGCACGCCGTCGCCGAGTATTCACCGGCGACGCTCGCGATGATCGAACGCAAGCGGTCGACGCCCGCTTCCGAGCCCGCGCCCGCACCAAATAGAGAAGGTCTGGACTTGCTGGATCGCCTAGGCGCAGAGTTGGAGTATGTCTTTGGCGGAACAAACGCCGAGGCCTCCGAAGTGACGCGGTCAGCCAGTCGCGCCGCGGGCGCACCGCCGAGACCCACCCCCGAGCTCAACGCCGAGCTGAGACTGCGCCTCGCCGAAGATGGCATTGTCGTGCGAGGCGTCGATATTGCCCGAGCCGTGGCGGTAGCGACCAATCAACGCGTCGTGTGGCCCGCATGATCACGCGCGTCTTGATCGCCGTTGTCGTCCTGGCCGTCGCCGCCGTGACCTGGCGAGCCGCCGCGCACGCGCACGAGGCCGCGGGACACTCCGATCTCACCGCGCGAGTTGCCGCCACGGTCCCAAAAGTGGAGCGCGCCGTCGGCCTCCCGTTCAAAAGCCCGCCGAAAGTCGAGGTGCGCTCAAAGGACCAGGTGCGAGCCTTTCTCGAGCGGCAATTCGAAGACCCGCGCCAGGCCCGCGAGCTCGCGGGCACGGCCGCCGCGTTCAAGCTCCTGGGGCTGATTCCCGACTCCCTCGACCTCCGCAAGGAGTCCGAGAACCTGCTGACCGAGCAGATCGCGGGATTCTACGACCCGAAGACGAAGGTCCTGTACGTGATCGAGGGCGAGACCGACGACATGCTCGATCAAGTCGTGCCGCACGAGCTGGTTCACGCGCTGCAGGACCAGTACGTGAACCTCGACTCGATCGAGAACGCCGAGGGCGATGACGACCGGTTGCTGGCCGCCCAAGCAGTCTTCGAGGGACAGGCCGTCTACGAGCAGCTCATCATGACCGGTGGTCCAGGGATCGTCGCGCGGCTCGATGATATGTGGGACAAGCTGCGCGAGACGATACGCGACAACCGCTCCACCATGCCGGAGTTCGCGAAAGCGCCGCCGATCATTCAGGAAGTCACGATCTTCCCATACTTGAGTGGCCTCGAGTTCATCAAGCGGTACGAGGATCACTTTCCCAAGAAAGTGCCCTACGCGGACCTCCCGACATCGACGCAGCAGGTCCTGAGCGAGACCGCCTTTTTCGGGCAGCCCCGGGCGACGCCCTTGCGGGTCACATTGCCCAAGCCCTCCGCGGGCACCGTGCGCTACGAGAACACCCTCGGCGAGTTCCAGACTCGCGTCTATCTCAACGAGCAGCTGAACGACCAAAACGCCGCGGTGCGCGGCGCGGCCGGCTGGGCGGGCGACCGCTATCAGGTGCTCGATGTGCCGGGCGGCACGGCCATGATTTGGGTGTCCATCTGGGACAACCCTGTCGACGCCGCGCAGTTCGTCGATTTGCTGTCCCAGACAGCAACTGCCCGGTTTGGTGCGGCGAAGTCGCACGGGACATGGACACGCGGCACGAGGACGGTGACCATCACTCCGGTCGAGATCCACGGTCGTCCCGGCGCGCTCTATCTCGATACGCCGCGCCCGATCGGGCACGCATTGGTCGACACGACGGCGCTCTCCGCGGTGCCGAGAAATGACGCAGCTCAAGCCGCTCTATATCGCCGCGACCTTCACGTTCGCCAATGGCGAAGTCGTCGAAGACATCGCGCTCGCCAGCTTCGACACCCCGCCAGAACCCCAGTCGGGCATCGCGGCGGGAAAAAGCATCAACAAACCGATCTCGCTGATTAAGCCGATCGACGAGTCGTCCGAGAAACTGAGCGCGGCGATGAAGCAAGGGCAGCGACTCCGCACCGTCGTGATCACGGCGGATCGCTTGCAGTATACGTTGACCGGGGTTTTCGTCCGCGAGATCGCCCAACGCCCGGGCCGGATGGAAGAAGTCGCCATCGAGTGTGAGCTGATCAAGCAGCAGCATCTCCTCGGCGTCCCGACGCGAGTGCTGAAGCCGTTCTAGAGCCCAGCCAGTCCAAGCAGGTGTGTGAGCCCGAACAGGGCAACGGCAATCAGGCCACCGAGCACGTAGCCGGTGCGAACAATCAGCCGCAGCTCGCGATCAATGACGCCACGGATGAGTTGTTCGAGGCGATCCTGATCGAAGTTGAGCACTTTGCGCTCGACCATTTCCTGGACGTGTAGCCGCTCCACCACGGCGGGAATCTGCGACTCGATCCAATTCCAGATCGCCGGCGACATGATCCGCGCAAACCTCGCCGGCGCATCCGCCGGCAACCATCGTCCGAGCTTCCCAATCGGCCGCTCCAGTATCCTGTTCACGGCCTGCTGAGCCGCATCGTGGATGATATCGGACGCCCGCGGTGACGCCGCGGCGCGCACGACCCACTCCGCGATCATTTCGTCATCGACGAGGCCGAGGAGCTCCCCCCACGTCCGAGCCTGCACGCGCTCCAAGAGCCGCGTCACCCCGTCCACGAGAAACCGCCGGGTCCCCTCGGCACGCAACACCCGCAGCAGGTAATCGCCAACCGCGCGTTCCAAGGCCGCGGCGCGCTCGCTGCCTGCACCCCCAACGACGGCGGCCGCGGGTTGGTGTAGAAACCGCGTGATGGCCTCCTCGACCGATCGCGCGATCTCATCCCGCACCGTCGGATCATCGAGCAGCGTGGCCAACTGCTCGACGCCATCGCGCTCGATGGAATCCATGACTTTATCGAACGTGCGCTCCGTGACGATGAGCCGCGCGATGACCCGTTCGTAGAACTGCAGGTCACCCACGAACCGCTGAAAAAGCTCGTGCAGCGCGGACCGAATGCGCTCCCGCGCGGCCGGATGCTGCAGCATGGTACCCACGCCCGACACAGCCATCGGGAGATACGCGGCGACCGCTCCTTCGACCGTGCGGACGACCGCCGCGGGAACGCGTTCCATCACGGGCGCGTCCGATGCGAGCAGCGTCCCCAGATGCTGCGCCAGCTGCCCGCGCACGAGCGTTTCGAGATCCGACGACGCCGCGAACTCCTCGGCCCACACCGCCGTGCGCTCCGCGAGCTCGGCGCGTCGCTCGTCGGTCAACACCTGACTGACCGGCCGCTGGTCCAACTCGGCCCGCGCCCGTTCTATAAAACGCCGCGCCTGGTCGGCGAACGCGGGACTCCCGACATGGCCGGCGATTCGGTCAGCGATCGCGTCCGCCGCCTCGCTGAGCGCCTCTTCGACATGCGGCCGGGACGATTCCGAGAGCATGTCGCGCAGTGGCCCGCGCTCGGTCTCCAGCAAATCGTTGAGGAACGCCGTCAGCCGCTCATCGAGTGCGTCCTTCAATCCCGACCGCTTGATCTCTTCGAGGAGATCGTGCGGGGTCAGCAACCGTTCGCCGACGGTCTTGCCGACGCTTTTCGCCAGGCGCACCTGATTCTTGGGGATCGCGCCCTGAAACCCCAGAATCTTTCGTCGCGGCCGGAAGAGCATCCAGACCGCGACGGTGTCCGAGAACCCGCCCGCGATAGTCCCGATCGCGACCTGGACCGCGAACTGCAGCCAGGCATTCTGCGCCACTAGAGGGCCGGCGTCGTCGCCTGCACGCGTGTCCCATCGGCCGCCGTGATCTCTGGCACGCGCTGCGCTTGCTTGTCAGCCAGCACCGGGCTCGCGACCGGGAGCAGCGTGAGGCGCAGCACCTCGTCCATGCTGGAGACGAACGTGAAGGTCATGTTGCTGCGCACTTCCGGCGGCACGTCTCGCAGATCCTTCTCGTTCCCCTTCGGCAGAATGACCTCGCGGAGCCCGGCGCGATATGCCGCGAGCACCTTTTCCTTCACGCCGCCGATCTCGAGGGCTTTTCCACGCAACGTCACTTCTCCAGTCATGGCCAAATCGCGCCGGACGGCCCGCCGGCTCAACACGCTGGCGATGGCCAGGGTCACCGCGAGACCCGCGCTCGGCCCGTCTTTCGGAATCGCTCCGGCAGGGAAGTGAATATGCAAATCCGTCTCTTTGAACTCTTTGTCCTCGACCCCGAGCGCAGCGGCCCTCGATCTCACGTACGAGTATGCCGCGTCCACGGATTCACGCATGACATCGCCGAGCTGCCCGGTGACCGTCAGCCGGCCAGTTCCAGGCATGCGCAGCGCCTCGATCGACATGAGGTCGCCCCCCGTCGAGGTCCACGCCAGGCCCGTGACCGCCCCGATTTCCGGCTCCTTCTCCGCCTCCTCGGCCGCATATCTCGGCACGCCGAGGATCTCCTCGACCTTGGCGACGTCAATGACCCACGCGCCTTCTTCGCCCTCGGCCTTTCTCCTCGCTCTCCGCCTCATGATGGCGGCGAGATTGCGTTCAAAATTCCGGAGCCCGGCCTCCCGCGAATATCGATTCGAAATAAATCCGAGTACTTCATCCGTAAACTGGAGGTCTTGCGCCGTAATGCCGTGCTCCTCGAGGAGCCGCGGCATCATATACCGCCACGCGATTTCGACCTTCTCTTCGATGGTATATCCCGCGATCCGAATGACCTCCATGCGGTCTCGGAGAGGTGCCGGAATATCGAACAGGTTGTTCGCCGTGCAGATGAAGAGACACGTCGAGAGATCGAACGGCAGATTGAGATAGTGATCGACGAACGCATTGTTCTGCGCCGGGTCCAGCACTTCCAGCATGGCCGCCGTCGGATCCCCAGACGGCCCACCACTGGTCATCTTGTCGATCTCGTCGATCATGAGGACGGGATCGCGCACCTGCACCCGTCTCAGCGCTTGGAGCAGCAGCCCAGGCATCGACCCCACGTACGTCCGTCGGTGCCCGCGTATCTCGGCCTCGTCCCGGACACCGCCGACCGATATGCGATAGAACTCACGCCCGATGGCAGCCGCAATCGCCTCACCCAGCGAGGTCTTCCCCGTTCCCGGCGGTCCAACGAAGCAAAGAATCGGCCCGTGCGGATCGCCACCGCGCAGCTTTCGCACGGCGAGATATTCGATGATGCGCTCTTTGGCTTCATTCAGCCCATAGTGCCGCCCATCGAGCGCCGTCTCCACCTTGGTCAGCGCGATCTCTTCGTCGCCGGATCGCTTATGCCAAGGCAGCCCCAAAATCCAATCGAGGTACGTGCGAATGACCTGATATTCGCTCGACGCGGGCGAGAGCATGCGCATCCGCTCCGTCTCTCGTCTCGCCTCCTGCCCAACCTTCTCCGGCAGCTGCGCCTCATCGATCCGGCGCAGCATATCGACCGTGTCCTTCTCGGCCGGATCCGCCTCGCCGAGCTCCGCTTGAATAGCGCGGAGCTGCTGGCGGAGATAGAACTCGCGCTGGTGTTGCTCGATTTTGATTTCGGTCTGCCGCTTCACGTCCTCCATGACGCGGGCCCGGGCGACCTCTCGCTCCAACCGAGTCAGGATAAATCGCAACCGTTGCCCGACATCGAGGCGTTGGAGAACCTCGTCCTTATCCGAGATCCGAAAGTTCATGTTCGTCGATGCGAGATCGGCGAACCGCCCGGGATCCGAGACGTTCATCTTCAAGATGGCCGGCACTTCGTCGGGGATACGATCGACGAGGTCGGCGAGCGTCTCGGCGGCCGAGACGATGCGCGTGACGAGCTCGTCGAGCTCGCGCGGATCGGCGGGAATCTCCCGAGCGGGCTTGATGGCGGCGACGACGAACGGCTCGAGCTGTCGGATCTCCTCGACGACGATGCGGCGCAACCCCTGGAGCGTGATTTGCACCGTGTCGCCGGGCAGGTTGATGCGCTCGTGCACGCGCGCCGCGACACCGACGCGCCCGATGAACTGGTTCGACTCGATCGGCTCATCGTGCTCGCCGCTGGCGACCACGAGCGCGACGATGAGTCCCGGCTCCTCGTTCGCGCGCAGCAACGCGAGATTTTCGGGGGCGCCCATCTGCACGGCGATCGTACCCAACGGGTAGACGATCGTCGATCGGAGCGCCATCAACGGCAAGGTCGGCGGGAGCTCCGACTTGAGGATCTCTTCTTTGCGCTGGGCTCTGGCCATCATTGTCTCAAATCCTAACGGCGAATACGTTTAACGGCTATGTTCGATGAGCTGAGCGAGAAACTCGAGGCCACTTTTGCCAAGCTCCGGGGCAAGGGCGTCCTCACCGAAGCCGACATCAAAGATGGGATGCGCGAGGTCCGGCGCGTCCTGCTCGAGGCCGACGTCAACTTCGCGCTCACACGGGAGTTTCTGGAGCGGGTCGAGAAGAAGGCTACGGGCGTCACGGCCCTCAAAACGGTCTCCCCGGCCCAGCAACTCGTCAAGATAGTCCATGAAGAACTGACGACTATGCTGGGAGAACGGCGCGAGGGCCTCCGGCTTTCGTCCGTTCCGCCTACCATCGTCCTCATGGTCGGTCTGCAAGGCTCTGGCAAAACTACGACCGCCGCCAAGCTCGCGCGCAAGCTCAAGGCGGAGGGCCGCGCTACCCGTCTGGTCGCCGCCGACGTGTACCGCCCCGCCGCGATCGATCAGTTGGAGACATTGGGCAAGCAACTCGATGTTCCCGTCCACGCTGATCGGACGACGCGCGACGTCGTGAAGATCGCCAAGCACGGGATCGAGGAGGCCAAGAAAGCGCGCGATAAGGTCGTCATCGTCGATACCGCGGGCCGCCTGCAGATCGACGCCGACATGATGGATGAGCTGAAAAAGCTGAAGGACGCTGTGCGCCCGGACGAAATTCTGCTCGTCGCCGACGGCATGACCGGTCAGGATGCGGTCCGCATCGCCCAGGGATTCGACGGCGCGCTCGGCGTCACCGGCATTGTGCTCACCAAGATGGACGGCGACGCCCGCGGTGGCGCCGCGCTCTCCATCTACGGCGTCGTCAAGAAGCCGATCAAGTACATCGGCGTCGGCGAAAAGTCCGACGCGCTCGAGGACTTTTATCCCGAGCGTATGGCCAGTCGCATCCTCCAGATGGGGGACGTGCTGACGCTGGTCGAGAAGGCGCAAGAAGCGTTTGATGAGGCCGAGGCGAAGAAGCTGGAGAAGAAGGTCCGGAAAGAAGGCATGGATCTCCAGGACTTCCTGACCGCCATGCGCCAGATCCAAAAGCTCGGGCCCTTGGAGGGCATCCTCAAGATGCTGCCGGGGGTCAACACCAAGATGCTGCGCCAGGCGAACGTCGACCCGAAGCGCATGAAGCACCTCGAGGCCATCGTTCTTTCCATGACCGCCGAGGAGCGCCGCAATCCCACCATCTTGAATGGCTCCCGCCGGGCACGCGTCGCAAAGGGTGCAGGGCGGCCTATCACCGAGGTCAACCGACTCCTGGAGCAGTTCCGGGATATGCAGAAAATGATGAAAAAGGTCGGGCAAATGGGTGGCGGCCGCATCCCGCCCGGCATGTTCGGCATGCACTAGAAGGGCTGCCGAGCTGGCGCTCGGCGCCCGATTGTTTGAGCTCCGGGCCTCCGGCCCGGAGATGTCCCCGAGTGCCACTGCGTCGTTCGCTCCTCCGGGCGCCCACTGTCGGCCGCCGGTGAGCACTCGGCCAGTACGCGTCCGGATCCAGCCGTGGTGCGCTCGACGGCGGCCCAGATGTCCGGTCCGCACTATCTGCATGGATGGAGTCGGTATTCGCGGTGGCCCGGCTGAGCGACACAGTAGAGCGCCTCTTCGGCCCCTCACCCAGAGACCGCAAGGCGCGAAGCGCCGAGCGGCTTTAAGTTTGTAGGTCTGTCCGACCGGGTGCGCCACGGATCCGCCGTGGTCGCGAGGAGCCCGGGATTTTCATGAGCACAGGAGCTCTAGCATGGTTCGCATTCGTCTCCGCCGGATCGGGCGGAAAAACGCCCCGGTCTACCGTATCGTGATCGCCGACAGCCAAAGCCCACGCGATGGCCGCTTCATCGAGATCATCGGCCAATACGCCCCACGCCAGGAAAATTCGCTGCAGGTCGATGCCGCCCGCGCGAATCACTGGCTGGACGTCGGCGCCCAGCCGAGCGACACCGTGCGTTCGTTGCTCCGCCGCGCCGGGGTGCTCAAGGCGCGTCACGAAGTCCGACTCGGTAAAACGCGGCAGGCCTCGGCCGTGCCGCTGTCCGAGGGGTAATGTCGCCCCAGCCCGAGCATGTAGTCGTCGGGCGAGTCCGCAAAGCACACGGAGTCCGTGGCGAGGTCGTCGTCGAAGCCCTGACCGACGACCCCGCCACTGTGTTCGCCACCGGCCGCCGCCTGCTGACCGAATCCCACGGCGAGCTGCACATCCGCCGCTCGACGCCATTCAAGGGCGGATGGATTCTCCGCCTGACCGAGATCACGACGCGCAGCGAAGCAGAGCTCTGGCGCGACCGCTATGTGCTCGCGCCGACGTCCGAGCTCAAACCGCTGGCCGAGGACGAGATCTACTATCACGATCTCGTCGGCCTCCGCGTGCAACTCGTGGGCGGCGAACCGGTCGGTCGCGTCGAAGCGCTCTTCGAGGTCCCGCAGGGCCTCATGCTCGACGTGCGCACGGAGCGCGGCACCGTGATGGTGCCGTATCGCCCGGAGGTCGTCACGTCCGTCGACGTCGCGCAGGGGACGATCGTGATCGACCCGCCGGCGGGATTGCTCGACTGATGCTCACCATCACCGTCGTGACGATCTTCCCGGAGTTCTTCACGACCCCGCTCGCCCTGAGCATCCCGTCGCGTGCCGCTGCCGCGGGCGGCGTCGCGTATCGCATCATCGATCTGCGCGACTACACGCACGATCGCCACCGCAGTGTCGACGACTATGCCTATGGCGGCGGCGCGGGGATGGTGATGCGCCCCGAGCCTTTCTTCGAAGCGGTGGATGCGCTCCACTCCCAACCGCCCATTGTGCTGCTGTCCGCGCGTGGCTCGCCGTTCACGCAGTCGGACGCCGCCCGCTACGCAAGCGGCTCCGAGCTGACGCTTCTGTGCGGCCACTACAAGGACGTCGACCAGCGCGTCGCCGACCACCTCGCGACGGAAGAACGCTCGCTCGGCGATTTCGTGTTGAGCGGCGGCGAGCCGGCCGCGCTCGTCGTGATCGACGCCACCGTACGCCTGCTCCCGGGCGCGATGTCCGACCCCGAGAGCGCCCGCACGGACTCCCATTACAACGGTCCAATGATCAGCGCCCCGAGCTACACCCGTCCGCCCGAGTATCGCGGCTTCAAGGTGCCGGACGTGCTGCTTTCGGGAGACCACCGACGAATCGCCGAGTGGCGCGCCGCCCAGAGTGCGCGCCTAACCCGCGAGCGCAGTTAGGGGGTCCGGGGGACGTAGTTGGGGTTTGTCCCCCGGAGGAGAACCGATGGCATTTGCCCGCTCTCCGGGCAAATGCGAACCCCGAGCAGCGAAGCGCGAGGGGTTCTGGCGTAACAGATCGTGAATAGCTAAGTTAGAGGTCTTATGCACGAATTCAGCGAAACTCAAAAGGAATGGCTGCGGCAAGATCTCCCGGCATTTCGCGCCGGCGATACTTTGCGCGTCAACGTCCGCGTACGTGAAGGCGATAAGGAGCGGTTGCAAGCGTTCGAGGGTGTCTGCATCGCGCGCCGTGGCACGGGTATCAGCGCCACGTTCACCGTGCGCAAGATCTCGAACGGGGTCGGCGTCGAGCGCATCTTCCCGCTGCACAGCCCCATGATCGCGGAGATCACGGTCGTTCGCCGCGGTCGCGTCCGCCGCGCGAAGCTGTACTACCTGCGCCATCTCACCGGTAAGGCCACGCGCATCCGCGAGAAGAAGGTCAAGGTCGCGGTGCCAACGACGACCACCGCGGAGTAATCCGACAGCATGGGGCGGCGCTGGAGCCCCATTGAGCGCGAACTGCGGCAGGAGTACGGGCCGTTGCTCGCGGGAGTCGACGAGGTTGGACGGGGCCCTCTCGCGGGTCCCGTTGTCGCTTGTGCCGCAGTGATGCCCGCTGACAAGGCCGCCATTCGCGGCGTCAACGACTCGAAGCAGCTCACGCGCGCCGACCGCGAGCGCTTCGCGGGCCGCATTCGCGACCAGGCCGTCGGTCTCGCCCTCGGTGCCGCGTCCGTCCGCGAGATCGAGCGCGTGAATATCTACCACGCCACGGTGCTCGCGATGCGCCGCGCGCTGACCCGGCTCGCCGCCACCGGCGTCATACCGCACTACGTCGTCGTCGACGGCAAGCCTGTCCGCTCGCTCGGCATTCCCCATCGCGCGGTCGTCCATGGTGACGCGCGCTGTTACAGCGTTGCCTGCGCGTCGATCATCGCCAAGGTCACACGCGATTGCCTCATGCGTCGCCTCGCCGCGCGTCATCCGTGCTACGGCTGGGACCGAAACGTCGGATACGGCACGCGGTTCCATTGGTCCAGCCTCAAAGAGCACGGCCTCTCGCTGCATCACCGGCGGGCCTTCTGTGAGGATGATCAGCTCGAGCTGGAGCTCGTGCTCGACGACGCGTTCATCGAATGAGCACGATATTTCGCGATGATGTACTGAGCGGCCAAGTCGCCCTCATCACCGGTGGCGCGACGGGGATTGGCTTCGGGATCGCCGAGATATTGGTCGACCTCGGCGCCCACGTCGTACTCGCCAGCCGCAAACCGGACCGTCTCGGCGCGGCAATCGACCGTCTCGGCCCTAGCGCAACCGCCGAGCAGCTGGATGTCCGAGACGCGGATGCAGTGAAAGCCGTCGTGAGCCGCGTAGCGGCCACGCACGGCAAAATTGATCTCCTGGTCAACAACGCCGCTGGAAATTTCTACGCGCCGTCCGAGAGTCTGAGCCCGAACGCCTGGCGCTCGGTTGTCGAGATCGATCTCTTCGGCACGTTTTTCTGCTCGCAGGCCGTGGCGCCAATCATGCGAGCCGCCGGCGGCGGTCGCATCGTGAATATCTCCATGACGCTGCACTACCGCGGCTGGCCGCAGATGGCACATGCCACTGCTGCCAAGGCAGGAGTGGACGCCCTGACGCGCACGCTTGCCGTGGAATGGGCACCCGCGAAGATACGGGTGAACGCGATAGCGCCTGGCCCGGTCCCCACCGAGGGCGTGCGCAAAGCGTTCACACAGCCCGCTGGAGGGCCGGCCGTCGAGACCGTGATGGATGAGCACGCCCGCCGCAATATCCCCCTCGGCCGCTGGGGCACACCGGCCGATATCGGCAACATGGTCGCGTACTTGGCGTCACCGGCCGGCGATTGGATCACCGGCTCGATTCTTGTTGTTGATGGTGGCGAGTGGCTCTCGCGGCCAAGTTCGCCTTGAGAGGGGAACGAGACGCAGTCGAGTTCCTGTCCAACAGAACGTATCACAGTGAGAGGGCGAAGCCCTCGAACTGTGATGTGGGTCACAAAGTTACTTGGGTTGACACGCCGGTACATTTCTCGCATCAAAAAATAGAGAAATCTCACTCTGGGGGGAGTGCGCATATGGGAATGTCGTCCAAGAAGGTTGCCGCGATCGCTTTAGTCGTACCCGTTCTCGGTGCATGCGTGCATCCGGGACAGTACAAAAAGGACCTCGCCGAAACGCGGTCCGAGATCGCACAAGAGAAGAGCGAGCGCATGGCGGCCGACAGCGCGCTCAAGGGTGATATCGCGTCCGTCCAGAGCGACGTGACGAGTCTCCGTGGTGATCTGGCGAACCTGCGCCAGGAGTACGGTGCGAAGATCAGCGCCCTCGAATCCGGCATGCAGTTCGACATGCCCGTGAACTTCGCGTTCGACGACGCGACCGTTCGCGATCAGGACAAGGCCGCGCTCGACCGGTTCGCCGCGGTCGTGCAGAAGTACTACGGCGGCTCGAAGGTCACGATCGAAGGGTTCGCGGATCCGGCCGGCTCGCAGCATTACAACCTGGCGCTCTCGCAGCGTCGCGCCGACGCCGTTCGCGACTACCTGTCGTCCAAGGGCATTGATCTCTCGATCATCAAGACGGTCGGCTACGGCAAGACCCGTTTGGTGAACCCGGGTGCCCAGCGTGACGATTCGGGTGCCGAGGAAAACCGCCGCGTCACGTTCGTCATCGAGACGAAGGGGCAGGCGACGCCGGACACCAAGACCACCGCCAGCGTCAACTAAGGCTAGCGATCACTTCTTGCGCGGCGCGCCGCCCACTGGCGAGCGCTCCGTGCACGGTGCCTGACCGACCAGTACTGTCGGTCGCTTCACCGGCAAAGAACAGAGTCTTCTCTCGAGGCCGCGCGAATCGTTGCGCGGCCTCGATTCCATCCACCTCGCCATAGCTGTACGCGCCGCGCGCGTGCTGGTCGGTCGCCCAATCGTGCGACCAATGTCCGATCACTTGATCCTCTATCTCTCGCCTCGGCATATCCAGATGCCGCGCGAGGCTGTCCACCGCGCGATCCGCCACATCGGATCCGGCGAGTGCATCAGCCGGAGGCCCGCCGGTCCACCCGGTCAAGAGCGGCACCCACACCGGATGCGCGCTCCACCACACGGGAAACACGGCGGTCTTCCCAAAGAGAAACGACATCGCCGGCTCCCAGAATATCTCCTTGAACCGAAACACCACGCGCACGGCATGTCCACTCGCCAGCCCTGTGATCGGCTCGAGTCCAGGCTCGAACACAACGCTGCCCGCGAGCAGCACGCCGAGTGGCACGGTGCACACGACCGCGCGACCGGTGATCTCTCGTTCCCCCGCGCGCACGACGACATGCCCCTTCCGCCACGCGATGCGATCGACGGTCGTCGATAACCGAATGGAGTCACGCGGCAACCGGCTCGCGAGATACCGGGGTATCGCGTCATATCCGTTCACGAATCGAAACTGGCGATCCGAGTGGTCCGCGGCCGATGCGGCCTCACTCGCGGCGAGCCACCGTTCGCCGACACGCGTGGGTTCGGCGGCGTCGTACCCTTGGACATAACCTGTCGCCACCGCGCGCTCGTCGGCCGTCAGGTTGAGCGAGTCCAAGAACGCCGCGAACGTCCGGTCTGGCGTCCGATTGGCATCGAGCGAGTGCAACACCTTGCCGAGCCTCTCGAAGAACGAGCCGTCGCGATCAGAGACGTCCACCTGCTCGCCCACCATCTCCGCGAGCAGGAGTCCGGCAGCCGACGCGATTGCCAACGTCGGCTGCACCATCCCGTGCACGAACTCGGCGCCGAGCTCGATCGGCGCCTCGAATCCCGGCTCGTGATGCGTGTGCACGCGCCCGCCGATCCGGTCGCGCGCTTCCAGCACCTGCGTTTCGACGCCGGCGTCGGCGAGCATCGCGGCCGCCGCGAGCCCGGCCACGCCGGCGCCGATCACAATGACCATGCGCGAAAGTTACTTCCGCCGCTGCGCGCTCCCCACCAGACGCTCGAAGCTCCGGGCAACGTATGGGTTGGCGCCCAGGAACCCGAGCGCGACCGCTCCCGGCTCCCGGCCGTAGACCATTGGCGCGCCCGCCAGGTAGAAGCTCGTAGGGGCCACACGCGTCAGGAACGCTTCGGTACCCGGTCCGGTCGCGAAGAAGTTCGAGATGAGACCGAGTGCATCACCCGCCACCGTCGTCGGCTCGTCTTCTGCTTCTTCCTCCTCCGCGTCGGGAGCGAGTGACATCTCGTCTATGACCACGCTCACGGCGACTTCATGCTCGATCGGTTCGTGATGCTCGTGATGCTCGTGATGCTGGTGCTCGTCATGCCAGCCGTGCTCCTCAGGCGCGCTCGCCCACACCTCGGGCTCGGGTGCCGCTGGCGCCGGCTCGATGACCGGCTGCGCCGCAACCGGAGTCTCAGCATGCGGAACTTCGACGTCGACGGATCCGCCACACAGCGCGGCGGCAAACCCGTCCTCGTCATTGCCGCCGAGCAGGATGCCGATCGACAACCCCGCCTCGGGCGCGCCAGGAATCACCGCCCCGACGATCTCGTTGGCGACATCCTGGTCTGCCTTGCCACCCACGGCTCCCGCGCTCCCGCTGGCCGCGAGGCCGACGATCGCGCCGGCGTTGACGAGTGCGTCTCGGCACGTCACGCGCGCGTCGTTCTCCGTCTCATCGTCGCCGGCGCCGGACCGCCAACCCGCGCCAAGCGCTGCGATGCCCGAGCCGAGCTCGGCGCCGCGCGACAGGATGCCACCGTTGCCATTCTTGATGGCGAGCCCGGCCATCTGATGCTGCGACAAGATGGTGAACGTCGTTGTTGCCACATTGTAGAAGAGCGTGAACCCGAGGTCTCCGCCGGTGACCCGCGGCGGCCCGTACGCGGTCCACGCGCCGAGTCCGACTTTATAGAGCGCCCCATGCCCATGGAACGCCGCTGAGTGCAACAGCGTGAGATACAGCGACTCCAGGCCGTCGATCGTCCGACTGAACGCGATGTGCGATAGCATCGTCCGAAAGAGCGCTGCGTGCAGATCGGGATGCGACGCCACGATCTGCCCGAGCGCCGCCGCCAGTGCACTCCGGTACTCGCTCGTTCCAGCCGCATGCAGGCGTTGCATACGCGCCCACCCGATCGGCGCGGGATAGAACCACATGATGCGCCGCGAGAACTGCACGACGCCGCTCGGCGTGTTGAACTCGTACGACGGCCGCACCGACTCGCGCGATGCCGCCGCGGTCGTCGCGTCGCGCGCCGCTCGCACAGCCGTCAATACGTCGCGTTTCGCAGGGGCGGGTAAAGTATCTTCTCGGACCAGCCGCTCGACTTCGGCCAACAAGCTCGACACCCGCTCCTGCGCGTGTTGCATGACGGCGTTCTCCATTGTGGGGGACGCCGACAAGAGTAACGATCAGGGATCGGTTACGCGGTCACGACGGGGTCACGCATCATCACGCGATTGACGAGCGTATCGAGGACGTCGGCTTCCAACGGTTTCGCGAACACGTACCCTTGCGCGAGGTCGCAGCCGAACGCGAGAAGCTCGTCGCGCTGTTGGACGGTCTCGACACCTTCCGCGACCGTGCGGAGATGTAACATGTCGCCGAGCGCGATGATCGTTCGCGCCAATGCGGCATCCGTTCCGCCACGGCCGACGCCGTCGATGAACGTCTTGTCGAGCTTCAAGATGTCGATCGGGAATCGTTGCAGATACGACAGCGACGAGTACCCCGTGCCGAAGTCGTCGATCGCCAGCCGGATGCCGATCGCTTTGAGCGCCCGCAACTTGCGGAGCGTCGACTCCGTGTCCTGCATGATCACGCTCTCCGTGATCTCCAGCACGAGACGCTCGGGCGCGAGACCGGAATCCTCGAGCGCGGCCATGACGTCGTCGGCCAGTCCCGGATGCTGCAGCTGGCGTCCCGAGATGTTCACACTAATCGACAGCGGCTCGGATCCGTCGGCGGACGGCACAAACCGCGCCCCACGCCGACACGCCTCGCGCAGCACCCATCGGCCGATCGGGACAATCAATCCCGACTCCTCGGCCAACCCGATGAATTCCAACGGCATCACCTGGCCGCGCTCGCTGTGATTCCACCGAATCAACGCCTCGACGCCAACGCAACGCGTCGTCGTCAGCTCGACGATCGGTTGATACACGAGCCGGAACTCCTCGCGCTCCACCGCCCGTCGTAAATCGGCCTCGAGCTCCAGCCGATCCAGCAGCGCCGCATGCATTTCGGGCGCAAACACGGCGTGCGATGCCCCGCCGCGTGCTTTGGCACGGTACATCGCGACGTCCGCATTTCTCAGGAGCTCATCCGCCCGTGACGCCGACCCTCCACGCGCGATCCCGATGCTCGCCGACGCAATCACATCTTTTCCGTCGAGCTGCACCGGCGCCCGCATCGCCGCCTCGACGCGCTCGACCACGGCCAATGCCTCCGCGTCGTCATGCACCGCTTCGAGCAGTATCGCGAACTCATCGCCACCGAGTCGCGCCACTGTATCGTGCCCGCGAGTCGCAGACATCAACCGTCCGGCCACGGCACATAACAACCGATCCCCGGCCGCGTGCCCCAGCCCGTCGTTGATGGCCTTGAAGTTGTCGAGGTCCAGAAAGAGAACGGCGACTCCTGATGCGTGACGTTCCGTTCGCGTGAGCGCATGCTCGACGCGATCACGGAACAGGGCCCGGTTCGCGAGCCCGGTGAGCGCGTCGTGGAAAGCTTGGTGCGTGAGCTGCGCTTCGAGGCGCTTGCGTTCCGACACGTCGCGGAAGGCGATCACCGCGCCGACGACCGCGCCGTTCTCGCGGATCGGCGTGCTCTCGTACGCGACGTAGAACGTCGTGCCATCCATGCGCCGGAAGGAGTCGTCGTCGACCCGGTGCACGTTTCCGTCGCGCAGCGCGGTCTCGATCGGGCAGTGGCCGCCGCTGTGCCGCGCGGTGCCATCGGTCGGATGCACGATGGGGTGGAGCGCTTGATCGAGCAGCGCCGGCGGCTCGTAGCCGAGCATGCGGGCCGCGGCGCGGTTGCAGAACATGGCGCGGCCGGCGAGGTCGAGCCCGACGATGCCTTCGCCGACCGAGTCGAGAATGAGCTCGTTGGCGCGCGCGAGGCGGGCGATGCGGGCCGCGGCGCGACGGCGCTTCGAGGCATCGATCAGCGTCGCGATGATGATGACGGCGAGTACGCTGACCGCGCCGATCACCAGCGCGGCTTCCGTCCGGAATCGCGCGACGGCGCCCGCGATGGCTTCGTCCTCATCGATCGCGCGCACGACCGCCCAGCCGGCGCCCGGCACGTGCGTCGTGGCGGCGACGATCCGGCCGCCGCGGATATCGGTGAAGCGGCCGGCGGTATCGATGCCGTGCGCCGCGAGAATCCAGAGGAGCGGCGCCTCGCTCCGGCGCACGGCGAGCCCGAACGGCTCCGACGGCGGATACGCCGAGGGGCTCAACACGCGATAGAGCATCGTGTCCGATGGATCACGGGCGATCAGCTTGGTGCGCGCGGTGGCCGTGCCGCCGGTCTCGCGCATCACATACGGAAAGAGCGCCGAGCCCGGGCTGATCGCGACGACCGTCGACCACGCGGTGCCGGCGACCGGCATGATGAGCGACAGGCGCGAATTCCCGGAGGGCAGCAGCTCCGGGCCGACAATGCGCTCGCGGCGCGCGTTCGGCATATCGGTCGCCGCGCGTCGCTCGGCGTCCGTCAACGTATCGGATCCGTCGGCGGCCGCGACCACGTGACCGATGTCATCGACGGCCCATACGGATTGATAGCTGTGGCGTCGCCGGAGGGTCGTGAGCGCCCACACGAGCGCGCTATGCGCGGCGGTCTTGGCGACCGCGCGATCCGGTGCCCGGACCGCGGCGCCTTCGAGCTCGGCGTACGCGGCGACATAACCCGACGCCTCGCGCGCGTCGATCCGGCGTTCGTCGAGCCACGCGTCGATGACCGACGACGTCAGCTCGGCGTTCGCCGTGAGTTGCTGCTGCCACTGCGCGAGGGCGAGGGCGCGAAGATGGGTGAAGCGGGCCCGCGCGGTGGCGTTGCCAGCGGCGAGTACCACCACGAATCCCACGGCGGCCAGGAAGGCCCAAAGGGGGCGGCGGGACGCGCGAGGGAAGAGGGCAGGAGCCAACGGAGCCGGAATGCGATCGAGCGCCATGCGTCCTGGTGGAGGGCTGTGCGCGTAACCTGTTGTCGTAAGACGATCTGGCGTCGACTGACGCCACGAGTCGTTACGAGCCCGAAGGCTTGGCGAACCTGTCGGAAGTGGCGGGGCTGGCCGCGGGGCCGGTCGCTGGGCCGTCCGTGCGTTGGATCCGCGGCATCGAGCCCGGGCCCAGCGGCTTTGCGACCGTCGACTCGCCTGACGACGATGGAGGAGTCGACACCGGTGTCGGCTGCGCGACGGGCGCCGAAGCCGTGTCTGGCGTATCCTCTGGTGAGGCAACGGTTTGTGTGTCTTCTTGCGCCTGCGTTGATGACGAGTCTGCCGCCGAGCCATGAGACGAAACGGCCGTCGTATCGGCGCCGGTGGCCGCCATGGTCCGTTTGGGTTTGGAACCCCCGCGACCCATGAGCATCACCGCGATCAGCAGGACAGCGGCCACCGCTACCCCTATGCCAGCGGCCCGCGCGGGATAGCGCTGCCAGTACGGCCGAAAATCATCGCCGGTTGGTGCTGCCCTGCGAGAGCTTTTTGGTTCGAGCGTTCGCAACTCGACGAACGGATCGTATCCAGGCACGGACCGTCGAGGCGCTGGAGACTCTTCTTCCAGGAGCACCGGTTCCGGCTCTGGCTCCGGCTCCGGTTTTGGTTCCGGCTTCTCTTCCACGACGGGTGCCGGGTTCGGCGCGACGGGTGCTGCCGGCTTCGGTGCGACGGGTGCCACTGGCTTCGCCGCGACGGGCGCAGGCGCCGCAGGCGCCGCGATCACCGCGGGCTCATTCTCAATCGGCGCCCGATCGACGGCGGGCCGCTCAATCTGCTCGGTCGAAACGCGCTTCGGCGCCGCCTTCGTGGGAAAATCCCCGAAAGCGGCATCGAGCACGCTGTCGATCTCCGCGGGCGTCTCATCCGAGGGTCGTCGCGGGGGCTCAGCTACCGGCTTGGGCGGCGGCTGCACGGGAGGTTGGACTGGCGGCGGCGCCTGTGCCTGGATCTGTGGAGCGACTTCCGCCTCAACGACTTCTCGGAGGTCCTCCCAGAGCGCAGTATCCGCCGTGCCAATCGTCGCGGTGCTTGCCTCTGCGTCAGCCGGCTGAGCGAGCGACTCCAAGACGGGCGCTCTCGCGCGCTGGAGCTCCTCCGCCGATGGGTCCCGCCCGTACAGGTAGGCCTCGAGCACCGCGGGAAACGCGACGACCTGCCCCGTCTCGTAGATCCGCGCGTGCCAATCGTCGTTCACGCGCGCGTCGGTCGCATCGCGCAGTGCCGCGTAGTAATCGAGATAGTCGCCGTACGCGTCCGCGCCGAACTCGTAGAGGACGCTCCAGCCATTGACGCGCAGCTGTCCGCTCTTCCGCGCGGACACATCGTCCGCCGGCAGCTTCAGCGCCCACGGCGCGAATTCTCGCTCGAACGCCTCGATCGCCCTTTTCATCCTTACGGGAGAGACGATCGAGATGTAGCTTCCGCTACACGACCCGGTAGCTCAGTTGGTAGAGCAACGGACTTTTATAATTGGAGCACCGCGCCAGAAATGGCGCGCGTGAATCCCGTCAAAGTCGGGGAACGCTTACGCTGCCAACCCCGAGCCAAGCCGCTTCGGCGGAAGGTGTAGAGACTGGACGGCGGGTGCCTGATCACCGCACGGCGTGCGGTGAAGGCAAAGGGACAGTCCAGACCACGAACCGCGGTGCGCGGCGAGCGCATCGCGGGCGGCGAAAGCCGAAGTGGTACGTTAATCCGTAGGTCGCGGGTTCGATCCCCGCCCGGGTCATGCTCCGCTTCACTCCGCATGACCGCATTTGCCGCAAACTACCGCGGCAAATGCCATCTGTTCTGCTCCGGGGGGAACCACAACCCCCCCGGACCCCCTAGGGCTTCGTAGCGGGAATCGAGTCCTCGGGCAGATCGCGGAACGCGATGATATTCTCGAGCAACGACCACTCGAGCAACCCGGTCTCGGGTGACCCGATTCGAAATGGCTGCGAGTACACCGGCCGCTCGAGAGCCCGCTCGGCGACCAGCCGATATTCCTGGCTGAGCGTGATCGGCGTGAAGGTGAATGTCTTCACCTCGGTCCCAGGCACGGTCCCGAGCATCTGACGAGTACCGCCGCCGCCCTGCACGATGAACACCGTGACCTCGGTCGGGACCGCGAGATTATTCGTGATCTCGACGCCGACAGGATGTGGCCTGTCGTCTTCATTACCTTTCTTCTGAGTCGACGCGCAGCCCAGCGCCGTCAGCATGATTCCCGCGATCGCCACCCGCCAAATTGTTCGCATGTCTCGAATCTGTTTGTTCTTTGCTCCGGACGCCAGATGACGCGTATGGACCAGACCGCCACCGCCGCGTACCCGCCGGAGACCGTTGAAGGTTGGTATACACTGCATCAGTTGTTTCGGATCGACATGGCCGCGATGCGCGCCCGCCGCGCGGCCGAACGCTCGGCGCACGCGTTGTCGGACCTCGAAGCGCCGCCGGAGGGAGGGGGATGGAGTGTGCTCGTCGACGTCACGGGCTCCGAGGCGGACCTCATGCTCGTCCACTTCCGGCCGACACTCGGCGCCTTGCGCGCTGTACAGCGTCGTCTCGCCTGTGATCCGCTCTTCGACCATCTGGCGCTGGTCTATTCGTTCCTGAGCGTGACCGAAGCCGGCTTGTACTCGCTCTCGGCCAAAGCCGCCGCCGAATCCGGTGCGGACTACCGCGCGGGAATCGAGGCGCGCGTGGCGGCCGAGCGGGAGAGCCCGCATGTCCAGCGGCGGCTCTACCCCGAGTTCCCGGCCGACATGCCGGTCGTGTGCTTCTACCCGATGTCGAAGAAGCGTCACCCCGGCGAGAACTGGTACGAGCTCTCGCTGGATGAGCGGAGCCGGCTGATGCAGGCGCACGGCGTGACGGGCCGGCGCTATGCCGGGCGCGTGCAGCAGATCATCACGGGGGCGATCGGCCTGGATGCGTGGGAGTGGGGCGTCACGCTGTTCGCGCGCGACGCGCTCGACATCAAGAAGCTCGTGACCGACATGCGGTTCGACGAGGTCAGCGCGCGGTACGCGGAGTTCGGCCCGTTCTACGTGGGCGAACGCGTGACCCCAGACGCATGGCTGGCGACGCTGCCCTAGCTACTCTGTGACATAAAGCACTTGACGGTTCGCGTACGCGGGTGCATCGTAGGTTCACCTTTATGGGACAAAGTACTCTTCAAGGCGAACTCTACGCCTCGGCCACGGCGGCCGCGATCCTCGGCACCGCCATCTGCTACAATGCGCGGCCTGGCCTCAACTGGGCCCTCTGGACCATTCTCGTCGCGACCGAGCTCGCGCTCTTCGCCCGCCCACGCCTGGGCGCCAACCGCGCCGCCTTCAACGTGACGATCGCATTGGCGGTGATCCTCGGAGCCGGGGCCGCGGTCACGACCAACCCGGCGTCGATCGCGCTGATTCTGATCACGGTCGCCACCCTCCTCGGCGTCGCCGCCCGCCTCGCCGCGGGCACGCCGGCCCCACTCCTCGGCGCTCGCGAGCTGTTCCGGGTGCCCCTGCGCGCAACTATCGACGCGATCCGCGAGAGCTACGCTCGAGTCGAATCGGCCACCCGCGTGCTGTTCTCGGACGCCGGCGCCCACGTCACCCGAGGCGTCGCCATCGCCATTCCGGTCGTCGTGGTCTTCGCCGCCCTGCTCGCGGGCGCCGATCCGACCCTCTCATCCTGGCTGCACGCCCTTTCGAACCTCTTGAGCGACGGGTGGTCGTGGGTCCCGCGCTTCGTGGTCTTCTGCGTCCTCGCCACACTGTCCCTCGGCTCCTTCGGCCTCGCCGCCGGCGGCCTGATCACCGCCTCGCCTCCGGCCAGTACGTCAGGCGCGCGTTTCGTGCTGGGCGATACTGAACGCCGCATCGTCGTCGGCGCCGTCGATGCCTTGTTCGCGCTCTTCCTCGTGCTCGTCGCGTTCGTCAGCCCGCCGCAGGGGCAGTCGTACACATCGTACGTGCACAACGGCTTCTCCCAGCTCACCATCGTGGCGACGCTCTCGGTGATCCTGGTCGCGGTGCTGCACAATGGCCGGCCGCGCGTCGGGACCCCCTGGGGCACGCTCGCGCTCCTCGCCGAATGCGAGCTCCTCGTCGCCTCGGCGCTCCATCGCATCGCCGTCTATCAGCGCGACTACGGCTACACGGCGCTCCGCATGTGGGTGACCGCGTACATCCTGCTCGTCGCCGCGCTGCTCGTCCTCGCGGCCTACGAGGTCGCGCGACCAGTACTCGTCGACGCGCGCCGGTTCGTTCGCCGCGGCGCGGTGCTGAGCGTCGCCGCGCTCACGGTCATGGTGTACGGCAATCCCGACGCCTGGGTCGCCAATCTCGAGCTACACCGGTACCAGACCACCGGCAAGGCCGATGTCTCGTACCTCTCCGAGCTCTCAAGCGACGCCGTGCCCTCGCTCCTGAAAATCGCCGCCGTGCTGCCACCCGGATGCGCTAATCGTCTCCGTCCCACACAACGCTCGGGGCCCGTTGCCTGGTACGAATGGAACTGGCGGCGGTCGCGCGCGGAGCGCGCGCTGCGTGCATACCCTTCACAGACCGCCGGCGATTGCCAGGTGCAGCCATGGTAAAGTACCAGGAGCTCGTCCTGCGCCTGGCGTTGCGCCGGATCGCCCGACTCGAGGGCGCGCCGCGGAATGGCCTCCGGCTGGTGCCAGCCACGCCGCGGCACCTGCGCCTCGTTCAGTCGAGCGACGCGAGATCGGGTTCGACCCACTTGCTGCGCGCGTCGAACGACTGCAACCGCTCGCGCGAGTAGTACGCGTAGGGGAGCTGCCGGTCCTCGCACTCGTCGACCACACGGTTGACCAGCACGGCCAACGCCTCGGACACGCCCGCACGGCAGACCGCCCGCGAGACGAGCCGCACGTACAATCGCGTCAACGTCTCGTGATACCCACTCGTCGGGGTCGTGACGATGCCATGCGCGGCATTGTACGACTGTATCGCGTCCCGCACGCGGTCGAGTGCCGCCTCCGGTCCATACCAGAGCACATACCACGCGGCCACGGTCAGGTGCATGCGATGCGTCCACTCCCCGCGCGGCAAGTCGTGCGACTCGAACGCCGCGATGATGTCACGCACCGCGTCGGTGGTGGGATAGGCGCTCATGCGGCCGCCACGTCGGTATCGGGAAGCGGCACGATCACCGACTCCTTGAGCGTGCGCAGGACGACCGTCGTCCGCGTGCGCACAATGCCCGGCACGGCTTTGAGCTCATCGGTGAGCAGGTGATCGAGTGCGGCGGTGCCCGCGCACCGCACCTTCAGGAGATAGTCGTAGTCGCCCGCGACGTGATGACACTCCTGAATCGCCGCCAGTCGCCCGACGCGCCGCAAGAATGCCGCCCGATTGCCGGGCCGCTCGAGCGTCACCGACACGAACGCGGTGAGCCCCGCGCCGACCGCTTCGGGATCGACCAGCGCCGCGTATCCGCGAATCACGCCATCGGCCTCGAGCCGGCGCACCCGGTCGGCCGCGGCGGGCCCCGTCATGCCGAGCGCGACGCCGAGGGTCGCCCAACTCTCCCGGCCCGCGACTTGGAGTCGCTCGACGGCTTTGATATCGATAGTATCCACGCTGATATGCTAACTATTAGTTAGTAAACAGCGCAAGTACCTGGCGAATCAAATTAGCAAAAACTCGACCTATCAATCCATAGGCGCATTCGATTTGCCCTCCCTCGGGTTTCGTCACGACAATTCGCCTATCAACAACCGAGACGCCCGTGTCGACGACAACGACGAATGGGAATGGCACGCTCCTGATCAGACAATTCCAGTATCTCGTTGCCCTCGCCCGAGAACGTCACTTCGCGCGCGCCGCCGCGGCCTGTCACGTGACGCAGCCGACGTTGTCGAGCGGCATCAAACAACTCGAAGAAAGTCTTGGCGTGCTCGTCGTCGAGCGCGGCCAGCGCTTCCGCGGACTCACGCCGGAAGGCGAGCGCGTGTTGGCGTGGGCACGCCGCATCACCGCCGACGTCCAATCCTTGCGGCAAGATGTCGACGCGACCCGCGGCGAGCTCTCCGGCCGGCTCCGGGTCGGCGTGGTGCCGTCGGCGCTGCCGATGATCGCGATACTCACCGCGCCGTTCGCCGAACGGTATCCGGGCACCAGCATCACGGTCACGTCCCTCACGTCGCGCGCCCTGGAGCGCGCGCTCGAGGAGTTCGAGATCGACGCCGGCGTCACGTATCTCGAGGATGAGCCGCTGGGCCGCGTCGAGGTCGTGCCGCTCTATCACGAGCGCTACGTGCTCGTCACGCCGGCGCGCTCGTCGATCGGTGCCCGCTCGCGCGAGACCGTGACCTGGCACGAGGCCGCGGCGCTGCCCCTGTGTTTGCTCACGACCGACATGCGGCACCGGCGCATTATCGACGGCCACTTCCGCGAAGCGGGCGCCACGCCCGCGCCGCGCGTGGAAGCGGACTCGATGGAGGCTGTCTGCGCGCACGTCCGCCACGGCATGCTCTCCGGAGTGCTCCCGCAGGCCGCGCTCACGATCTTGGGCGACGCGCCGACTCTGCGCGTGATTCCGTTGACCGAGCCCGCGGCCTCACACGCCGTTGGACTCGTCACGCTCGACCGCGATCCCCCGACGCCGATCGCCGCGGCGTTCCGTCAGATCGCGCGCGAGATGGATATCGAGGCCGTCCTCGACCCGTCGGCGCACACCGCGGCGCTCAAGATAGGATGATGCTGAGGCAGGTGGCCGCCGCCTCCGCCTTCTCGAACTCCGAGATGTCGACCGCGATCGGCTGAAAGCCGGCGCACACGAGACGCTCCCGTGTGCGCGGCGCGCTGGCGGGCACGACGAGCGCCCGACCCACGATCACCGCGTTGGCGCCGAATGGCTCGTCGGGATCGATGGTGATCACGCGCAGCCCGTCGAAGAGCGCCGGTGGGACCCAATCGGGGTTGATCAACACGGCGTGGGGCCCGATCTCCGTGCACGCGCTTTTCAAGTGCAAGCACTCCGTGAGCGGGACGCCGATCACGCGGTAGCCGGCGGGTCCGAGAATCTTCGACAGTTGTTCGACCGCCGCCCGATTGGTTCTCGCGGTTTGCCCGACATACAACGCGGTCCCAACGCGCATGACGTCCCCGCCGTCGAGCGTCGCCGGTTTGCCGAGCGCCTGCACTGTTCTGTATCGGCGCAGCACTGGCGCCATGGCCGCCGTTTCGCGCCGCCGCGACTCCGCCCCCATCATCGACATGATCGCGACCGAGTCGAGCACGATCGCGGTATCCTCGACGAACACCGAATCCGGCAGATCATCGAGCGCCGGCAGCAGGATGACGTCGGCGCCCGCGGTCACGAGTGCGGCACGATACGCGGCATGCTGCGCTCGCGCGCGCTCGATGTCGATCGTCTCCCGCTGGAGAAACGTGAGCTCGCACCGCTCCATGGAAGCCGCGGGAGAGCGAGTGATCGCCGTGATCATGGCAGTTTCGGCGACGGGAGGCTGACCAGCACGCCCGTGATGACCAGCACGACGCACGCCAGGGCGATCTCGGAGCGCGCGCTCGTGTGCAGCTCACGAGCGGCGGTCTCATCGCCCAACCGAGGCGTGATGCGCTGCCAATTCCAGTAGCCGAACGCGACGACCGCCAGGACGGCGATCAACTTCACGTCGAGCGCGAACCCGTACGGGGTCGTCCACATGGCGGCGAGATACTTGACATGCCGCACCCCCGTGATCACACCGGTCAGGGCGAGCAGTGACGCGCCGACGATCGCGACCGGCGAGAACGCGCGGACGAGCCGGGCGGCCGCCAGGCCTCGCTCCTCCGCCGGCACGCTCGTATGCAATGCGGCCGGAAATGCCGCGGCCACGAGCACGAACAACGTGCCGAGCCACAGCGCTCCCCCGATGACATGGAGTGGGTTGACGGTGGATGTCCACTTCTCGAGGTGCATGCTCCGCACCGCGAAGACCGTGGTCGCCAACGCGGCGAGCGCCCACGCCATGGTCATGCGTCGCGCCGCCAGCACGAAGGCGGCGCCGGCGACGACAATGGTCGTCATGGGCACGAGCGGCACGCTATGGACCTTCTTGCTGCTCATCGCGGCCGCCACGAGGTAGAGCACACCAAAGACACTGCCCCCCGCGCCGATCCACGCCGCGCGGACCGCGGCCTCGTCGCGTATCGCGACATCAGCGCGAGTCAGAACCGCATAGCGAAAGGCGACCGCGCCGATCGTCGCGTACGCCGCCAGAAATCCGGCGTACTCGACGAAAGGCTTCGGCCACTCAACGAGAGACACGCCCTCCGTACCAGTTACTTCGGGATCGCGTAACGAACGCCGAACTGGAAGGGGAAGTACGCGGCGTCGCCAGCCGCGAAGGCCTCGTGCCAACGCAGCTCGAAGAATCCGGACAGGCCCGGGGCGAAGGGGTAGCGCAAGCCACCACCCAAGTTGATGCCGAGGTTCGTGTCGCTCGCACCAAAGTCGCAGACGACGACGTTGGGGCCGCACCCGATGCTGACCGAGACGTGATAGATGCCGAGGCCCCCGAGGAGGTACGGCTGGATCTTGGTCGATCCGTGCATGGGAATGTCATAGAGCGCGTCGACGTCGAAGCGCAGGATGTCCGAGTGCGCGCTGCAACCATCGCAGCTCACGCCGAAGTAGCTGTACCCGATCTCGCCGCGGAACGCCACCGGCAACGTGCTCTTCGGATGCCACTCGAACGCGCCCATGAGATCGAGCCCCAGGCTCGAGTTGTCGAACGACGGCACGGCAAACCCGAGACTCCCATCGACGGCGAATTCACTTGGCCCCGACGTGGCGGCGGCGCGTGTTTGGCCAAAAGCGAACGAAGCGAAACTCATACTGGCGATCACGGCAGAGACAAAGGGTCTCATCGGCATGGCTCCTCGAATGGTGTGAGCGGACTGGCTCCCGCCGCGATATTCTAGGCGGGCACCTCACCAACCCCGGATCACATGTCTGCTGTACGCAGCAACAACCCGGCTTCTTCGAATTGGGCGATCGTCCGCGCGACGGCCTCCCGGGCCGTAACGTCATCGATCTTGAAGTCGCGCGCCAGCGCCGCCGCGATCGTCGAGGCATCGTCACCGGCATCGAGCCGGCCCCACACGACTGCCGCCGTGGCGTTGAGCGAGAAGTACCGATTGGTGCCGAGGTGGATGATCACGGCGCCGCCGGGCACCGCGGCGCATGCCGTGTCGGGCGACGTGCGATAGGCAACGCCGCGGTTATCGTCCACGCGCCAGCGCTCCCCGAACCGTCGCCACCGTGCGCAGCGGCGCGCAGACCGCCCGCCAGGCGAGTCCCGCCAGCACGGCCGGAGATCCTTCGGCGAGCTGGCTCGCGACATAGACGAGCGGATCGAGATCACCCGCCACTCGGGGCGTCGCTGGGACGGCCAATCTCGCCAGCGCAACACGGCGCACCGTGCGCCACGCGTGATCAGCCTCCCTCTCGCCGCGAAAGCCCGCCGCCGCCAACAATATCTCGGCCGCTCGCCCGATAGGGACGTCCATAAGCGCGTCCTGACCCACCGCCGACACGTCGAGCACGTCACGCAGACGATACCGTAGCGTGCGATGCACGACGACCGCATGCTCGAGCGTGTGGCGCGCCAGCGCCACCGCCGAGGGAATCTCCAGCCCGGGCACCGGCGTCCGCGTGTCTTGCCAGATGATCGTATCGAGCCCCGACCCGCGGTCTGACAACTGCGTGTGGATCTCGACCGCCAATGATCCCGCACGAATCAACGCGGGAAGGTGCCGCGATGGCGTTCCCGTTTCGTCTGGCCGATACCCTAGCTCCCGTTGCAGCGCTCGATGCCACCCCGTGGGGTTTTCCACCAAGAGATCGATATCAGCGAGCGTTCTGCGACCGGCAGGTTCGCCGCTCAACAGGCGCGCAGCGCCCTTGAGAACGAGCACCCGGCCGTATTGAGGCGCCAACGATGCGATCTCGGCCAACTGGGACCCGATCGCGAGCGCGTGCGCAACTGCCGCCTCTGATTGCGCGCGCACGATGTGCCGGGCAGGCTCCATCGCGCGCGCCAACGCCGGGTCTCGCCGACACGCCCACTCGAGCCACGGCCCGCACGCCTCGATGCACAGCACACGCTCCCACGTCGCGAGAGCGCTCGGCCCGATATCCCCCACGCTTCGACCGCGCACGGCCGCCGAAACGATATCGTAGACGGCGGCGGCCGACGATGTCATGCCGCCGCCAGCAGCGTCTGATCGATGAGATGCAACTGCCGCGGAGAATGCGTGAGCCGATACGCGGGAACCTGCGTCGCAATCGCACGCAAGGCATCGAGATGCCGACGGGCGTCGTCGTCCGGTATCAATACCCACGCGGACTGCGCGATCAACTGGACGAGCGCCTCGACCGCGGTAATGCGCGTCAGTAAATCGGTCGGGCCTTGCGTCAGAAACACCATACCAACGAGCGGACCACGCCGCGCGACAGGCATGGTACGCGGAAGCCGTCGCCGCGCGTCATTCAACACCGCGTGTCCCTGGAGCTCCGGAAACTCGCGGTTGAGATCCGTGCTGACCCACAGATCCTCGCGCCACGAGTGAGCCGTGACGCCAGTCGCTACCCGCTCGAGGATCACCCCGTCGTCGCCGAGCACGCGCCAGCCGACGCGGGCGAGCGCATACGCCAGCGTGGACTTGCCGCTGCCGCTCACGCCGCTCAGTACCCAAGCACGACCACGAGGGTCGACGACACCGGAGGCGTGCAAGTGATAGCGGCCGCCACGACGTAAGCGAAGAATCGCTCCCGCGCGCGCAAGCTCGCGGCGCGATGCAGCAGGGATGGTCTCATATCCAGGTCCACGCGCGAGTCGCCCATCGCGCACCCACAACTCGGCGCCCGCGTCGTGCGTCAGATGCGCGTCAGTACCGCGGCTTCTCCCGACGACGGCGTTGAACTGCCACCGAAAATCGGTCAGTGGCAGGTGGGCGTCGGCGATTTCGTGCACGAGATGCCGATCTGCAACAACGCCGCAACAGCAGGGAGACCCGCGTGTTGTGAGAACGCGGCTAAGAACCCGTGCTCTCTGACCACGGGCTCCTCCCATACCAGTGTACCGGGAAGCTGCAGCGTATAAGAAACCATCAGTAAGAAGACGCCTATCTCCCCGCTCAGGTAATTGTGTCCTGTAGCACACGGCGAATCGTTTGTTCCGCACGATGTGATAGGTCGCGTTGTTTTTTCGTGTTTAGCGAGCCAAACACCCGGCCGATACTGGGAAGTGACCCTAATTGGCCGAGGATTTTGGTGTCTACCCACGTTCGCTTGTCCTTCATTGCCATTGCGCTCCTGGTCGCGGGCTGTAGCTCCACGGCCGATCTCGGCGTCACGCCGGGCACTGGCACGCTCTACGGCACGATCTCGAATACGAGCGGCGCACTCGCCGGCGTCACGGTCGTCGTGACCCCGGTTGGTTCAGCCGCGCTACCCTCGGTGACGACGAACAACGCCGGGACCTATCGCGTCGCCGGTATCGACGTCTCGACGAGCGGAAGCGGCACGGTCGCGGTGAGCGGCGTGCCCAACAACTGCACGATTCCCGCGGCGGCCACGTACAACGGTCTTCGCGCGAACGATTCAGTCAACGTGTCAGTGAGCGTCACCTGTACGACGCCCCCGTCAGTCGGCTCGGTCGTCGGCACCATCACGTCGAGTCTGGGTGGTGGGATCGCCGGCGCGAAAGTGACGGTCACTCCCTCCGGTGCGAGCGCCCTGACTGCCGTCACCACGGGCTCGAACGGCTCCTACTCCGTGAGCTCGGTCCCCGCGGGCCAAGGCACAGTGTCTATCTCGAGCCTGCCGCAGCTGTGCACGGCGCCCAATGCCAAGGCCTATGCGAATCTCGTCTCGGGAAAAACCGACACGGTGAACGTGACGGTCACGTGCACACCGGCAACCGGCAGCCTGGCAGTCGTGATCAATACCGTGGCCGGTGCGACGCCGAGCGTGACGATCACCGGTCCGGCCAGCTACTCGAAGACGTTGTCCGCGACGCAGACGCTCTCGGGCCTGGCGCCGGGCAGCTATACCGTCAGCGCCGCGACGGTTGATGCGGCCAACCCAATCGTCGCCACGATCGACACCGCAACGGTGTCAGTCGCGAGCGAGAACGTCGCGGCGGGTGCGACGGCAACCGATAGTATCACGTATACCGCACGAGTCGGCACGGGCGCGCTCTGGATCGCGAACACCCAAGGCGCAGCCGCGTTCGTCGACTACACCGCCACGCAACTCTCGGCCAGTGGATCGCCCGCCCCGACCATGTCCTCTGGCACCGCGGCGCCAAGCGCGAGTTCCAATGCGATGGCGTTCGACGCGCACGGCAACCTGTGGATGATCGCCGGCAACTCGAGCCAGATCCTCGAGTACTCGGCCGCCCAGCTCACGAGCAGCACCCCGGCCGCGACGATCACGATCAACGATGGGAGCGGCGTAGCAATCAACGGCATGGCATTCGATGCGCAGGGCAATCTCTGGTTGGCGAACTACGGCCCGTGCGATATCGACGAGCTCTCCGCGTCCCAGCTCGCGTCGGCCAGTGGATCGGTGACGAAGACCCCGGCGATGATCCTGAACGGCTGCGGGGCGAACGTGACCGTGACCGGCCCGAACGGCTTGGCGTTCGACGCCAATGGCAATCTGTGGGTCGCTGATATCGACTCGTCCGATGTCTACGAGTATCCGGCGAGCGTGCTCACCGGTACGGGCGCCGTCACGAGCGAGCCTGTGTTCCAGACTCGCCCTGGGATCGCGGTCCAGTACTTGGCGTTCGACGGCGGTGGCAACCTCTGGATGAGCGGCTCTAACCAAGTCGTGCGCCTCTCGTCCACACAGCTCGCGGCCGGCGGTTCGAATTCGCCGGTGACCGCGACGCCCAGCGGCAGTGTGACGGTGACAAGCGCGTCGTTCGAGGGCGTTGCCTTCGACGACGGCGGCGACCTCTGGGTCGTCGACAACGCCAACGCCGCCGCGGTCGAGCTCTCGGCTACCCAGTTGGCGAATGGTGGCACCGTTTCGCCGACCACGAGGATCGGTGCGACCAGCGGCTCGTTGAGCGCGCCATGGTCACTCGCCTTCAATCCACATCCGACCAGCCTGCCTCAGCCGGTGCAACCCGGTCCCAGCATCTCACGCCGTCGGAAGTAGCGGCGACGAAGCAGTCAGTGCATACTTGCGCCCATGCGAACGCTGCATGGGCGCAAGTATTTGGTGCTGGGTCTTCTGGCCGCCGCCCAGGCCGGAGCACAAGACCTCGGCCCCTGGCCGCAACACTCGATGGACCGGCCGAAGGCCCCGATTATTGACCCCGGTCCTCCGCCGTCAGACGCTATCGTGCTGTTCAACGGCCACGATCTCTCGAACTGGCGCAACGCCGACAGCGCTGACAAACCGGCGCTCTGGAAGGTCGAGAACGGCTACATAGAAGTCGCGCCCCACACGGGCAACATCGCCACGAAGCAGGTGTTCGGCGACTGCCAGCTCCACATCGAATGGGCGACGCCCGCCAAGGTCGAAGGCGAGGGGCAGGAGCGCGGCAACAGCGGTGTGTTCATGGCGGGAAAGTACGAGATCCAGGTCTTGGACTCGTATGACAATCCCACATACGCCGACGGCCAAGCCGCGTCGATGTTCGGCCAGTATCCCCCTCTAGTGAACGCGAGTCGCAAGCCGGGCGAATGGCAGACATATGATGTCATCTGGCATGGCCCACGATTCGATGCGAATGGAAAACTCACGCGGCCGGCCCGGATAACCGTGTTCCATAACGGGGTCCTCGTACAGGACAATGTCACGCTCTCGGGCCCGACGGCGTTCAAGAAACGCCCGCCGTACACGAACGACCCGGTGAAAATGCCGCTGGCGTTACAGGACCACGAATTCCCGGTACGCTTCCGCAATATCTGGATCCGCGAGCTGGCGAACTGACAGTGCGGCCGATTTACGATGTCGCCATCGTCGGCTCCGGCGCGGGCGGCGGCATGGCGGCGTACATGCTCACGAAGGCCGGCGCCAACGTCATCTTGCTCGAAGCGGGCGCTCCGTGGAACGCGATCGCCGACGGCGCGATGCTCACCTGGCCGTACGAGTCTCCCCGCCGTGGCGCGTCGACCCCCACGCATCACTTCGGTGAATTCGACGCCTGCATCGGTGGCTGGTCGCTCGATGGCGAGCCATACACATCGGCCCCCGGCTCGCAGTTCATGTGGTGGCGTGCGCGGATGCTCGGCGGCCGCACCAACCATTGGGGTCGCATCTCGCTTCGCTGGGGTCCGGACGACTTCCGCCGCAAATCCATAGACGGCCTTGGCGACAACTGGCCGATCACGTATGACGACGTCAAACCGTGGTACGACGAAACCGACCGGCTGATCGGGTTATTTGGCAGCAACGAAGGCCTGCCCAACGATCCCGATGGAGTCTTTCTTCCGCCGCCCAAGCCGCGCTGCTTCGAGCTGCTCATCAAGCAGGCCTGCGATAAGACAGCCGTCCGCTGCATTCCTGCACGACTCTCGATCCTGACGAAACCGGTCAACGGTCGCGCAGCCTGCCACTACTGCGGTCAGTGCAGCCGTGGGTGCAAAACCAACTCGAACTTCTCGAGCCCCGGCGTGCTGATCGAGCCAGCACAGCGAACGGGCAAGCTCACGTTGCTGACGAACGCGATGGTGCGCGAAGTCACCGCTGGACAGGACGGGCTCGCGACCGGCGTGAGCTACATCGACAAGACGACCGGAGCCGACGAGCACGTCCGCGCTCGCATCGTCGTCCTCGCCGCCAGCGCCTGCGAGTCGGCTCGCTTGCTCTTGAACTCCGGCCTCTCGAACCACAGCGGGCTGGTTGGCCAATACCTGACGGACACGACTGGCACCGACGTCTCGGGCTACATCCCACGCATGGCCGACCATATCACGCACAACGAAGACGGCGTCGGCGGCATGCACCTCTACATGCCGTGGTGGGTCGACAACAAGACGTTGGACTTTCCTCGGGGCTATCACATCGAGCCCAGCGGCGGCCTGCACTTGCCGGCCTATGGTTTCATGAGTGATACCATGCGACACGTGTCGCACGCGGGGTATGGCAAGGCGCTCAAGGCCGACTATCGCCGCCTCTACGGTGCGACCGTGAATTTCTCGGGTCGCGGCGAGATGATCCCCAACGCCGACTCCTACTGCGAAATCGATCCGAATGTTGTCGATCGGTGGGGCATTCCCGTGCTCCGCTTCCACTGGAAGTGGACCGACTACGAGTACAAGCAGGTGAAGCACATGCAGGAGACCTTCCGGTCGTTGATCAGCGCGATGGGCGGCGAGCCGCTGACGCCGATGCCCACGGCGGCCGAGGGCTACGGCATCGCGGCGGGCGGCCAGATCATCCACGAGCTCGGCACGACTCGCATGGGCCGCGATCCATCGACCTCGGTGCTGAATCCGTGGTGCCAATCGCACGAGGTCAAGAACCTCTTCGTCGTCGACGGCGGTCCGTTCGTCTCGCAGGCCGACAAAAATCCCACCTGGACGATCCTCGCACTCGCCATGCGCACCAGCGACTATATCGCCACGCAGCGAAAATCGGGAGCGCTATGAATCGGGAGCGCTATGAATCGGGAGCGCTATGAGTGAGCTCTCTCGCCGCGAGATGGTCGCGTGGCTCGCCACCTTACCAATCGCGCAGGCGGCGTTAGCCGCCGAGCGCGCCTTGCGTTCCACCGCACCATTCACGCCGAAATTTTTCACGCCGCACGAATGGCGCACGGTTCGCCTACTGGTCGACGCTATCATCCCACGCGATGACCGCTCAGGCAGCGCCACCGATGCCGGCGTGCCGGAGTTCATGGATTTCATCATGACGGACCGCCCTCAGGAGCGCTTACCCATGCGCGGCGGCCTCCGCTGGCTCGACAACCACTGTCACGACCAATTCAACGCGGCGTTCGCCGACTGCACGCCCGCCCAGCAGACGTCCGTGCTCGACAAAATCTCCTCTCCCCCAGTTGAGTTCTTCACGATGTTCCGCGACCTGACAGCTACGGGATTCTGGTCGAGCAAAATGGGCGTCGCCGATCTCCGCTACATCGGCAACACGGTCGTGCACGAATGGACCGGCTGCCCCGACGCCGCCCTCTCCAAGCTCGGAGTCTCGTACTGATGTCGCCCCGTCGACTCGGCATCGGTTTCGTCGGGAGCGGATTCAACGCCCGATTTCACATCCAGTCGCTCGTCGCCGTTCGCGACGCCGACGTCATCGGCGTCTGGAGTCCCAACGCGTCGCGCGCCGCCGACGCCGCGGCCCTCGCCCGTTCCCTCGACGTCGGCAATGCCCGCCCATTCGCCTCGATCGCCGACATGGTCGCTGATCCGTCGATAGACGCACTCTGGATCTGCGGCCCAAATCAGACGCGAATCGAAAATATCGAAGCGATGGTCGATGCATTGTCACGTGGTCGGGGCAAGCTCACCGGGATCGCCTGCGAGAAGCCGCTGGCGCGTAACGTGGCCGAAGCGACGCGTGTGCTATCGCTCGTTCAGTCCGTGGGTCTCAGTCACGCGTACTTGGAGAACCAGGTGTACGCCCCGCAGGTCGAGCACGGCCGTGCGACGATCTGGTCGCGCGGAGCGCGCCAAACCGGCCGCCCGTATCTCGCCAGAGCCGCCGAGGAACACGGAGGCCCACACATGCCCTGGTTCTGGCAGGGCTCCCTCCAGGGCGGCGGCGTCCTCAATGACATGATGTGTCACTCGGCCCTGCTCGTTCGCCACTTATTGACGGGCCCAGGCGAGACGATCGCCCCAAAGCGCGTGACCGCGCATATCGCGAGCCTCAAATGGTCACGCCCGGAATACGCCGCGCAACTCTCGAAGACGATGGGTGTCGACTACACACGCACGCCGTCGGAAGACTTCGCCAGCATGACGATCGAGTTCGAAGCCCCCGATGGCCGCCTCGTGTTCGGCGAAGCGACGACCTCGTGGAGCTACGTCGGCGCCGGCCTGCGCCTATCGGCCGAGCTCCTCGGCCCTGAGTATTCGATGTCCTGGAACACGCTGAACAGCGGACTTCAGGTCTTCTTCAGCCGCGCGGTCGCCGGCGCGGCGGGGGAAGATATGATCGAGAAGCAGAACGCCGAGATCGGCCTCATGCCGCTCGTCACGAACGAGGCCGAGGCCTACGGCTACGTAGGCGAAAACCGCCACATCGTGCGCGCATTTCTGCGCGGCGAAAAGCCGGACTACACGTTCGACGACGGGCTCGAGGTGGTCAAAATACTGATGACCGCGTACATGAGCGCGGAGCAGGGCAGGACCCTGTCGTTCCCTCCCGCGGATCTCTCGACCTTCGTCCCGCAGGTAGCCAAAGGGAGCTGGCGCTCTCAGTAGGTCAGTTGTCGTAGGTAGGTATAACTGATCCGCGCATCCTCCAGTGGAGCCGTCGGCTCGTCGTGCTCGACGAAGATGTGCTTGAGTCCCGCTTTGTCCGATTGCCGAAAGATCGCGGCGAAATCAATGGCACCGCGGCCGACATCAACCATCTCGCCACTCTTGGTCATGTCTTTCGCGTGCACCATGGGATACCGCCCTGGATAGGCCGCGAAGTACTTGATGGGATCTCTCCCGCCTTTGACCATCCAAAAGATGTCGCACTCCATCTGCACGAGCTTCGGATCACATTCGTGCAGCAGGAGGTCATAGGGGATGATGCCTTCGACCGTGTCGAACTCGAAGTCGTGATTGTGATACGCGAACTGGATGCCAGCCTTCTGCGTCAGCTCCCCGAACTGATTGTACTTGGCCGCATTGCGCTTGTACCCATCGACGGTCCGGTCACTCTGGTCGGTAAACGGACACACGATGTACCGCTGCCCGATAGCGCCGGCATCGTCGATGATCTTGTTCCAGTCACTCTTGAGCACGGCCACGTGCCCCGATGGCGCCGCGAGGCCCGCGCCATCCAGCATCTTCCGCATCTCAGCCGCCGTCTTGTCGTAGAATCCGGCGAGCTCCACCTCGCGGTACCCGATCGACGCCAGTGCGGCGAGGGTTCCCGCCACATCGCGTTGCATGAGCGACCGAACCGTGTAGGCTTGTATGCCGATTGGCCCGAGCTTGCTCGTAGTGCGTAGCCCGAGAGCGATCATCGCTTGTGTCGCATGCCGGATAAACGTTCGCCGAATCATATGCCTGGTCCCATTGTCGTTCTCCGTGAGCCCGAGATCCGCTCGTTACTCGACCCCGCGTCGTGCATCGCCGCCGTCGAGCAAGCCTTCACGGCCTACGCGACCGGCGGCGCGGAGCTCCCCGGCGTGATCCACCTCGACGTGCCGGAGCATCGAGGCGAGATCCATATCAAAGCCGGGCATCTCCGCGGCGGCAACTGGTACGCGTGCAAATTTGCATCCGGCTTCGCCGGACGGAACGATGGCGTCGTGCTGACGTTCGACGCGCGGACCGGGGCGCCCGCCGGGATCTTGTTCGATGGTGGCTACTTGACGGATCTGCGCACCGCCGCCGCCGGTGCGGTCGCCGCTCGTCACCTCGCCCCAGCCACGGTCGAAACGATCGCAATACTCGGCACGGGAATCCAGTCCCGATTGCAACCCGCTCTCCTCTCGTCAGTCCGTCCGTTCCGGACCGTTCGTGTATGGGGGCGACGCCGCGAAGCGGCCGAGGCCACCGCCAAAGAAATCGGTGCGATAGTGTCAGACACCGTCGAGGCCGCTGTAGACGGCGCGCAAATCGTTATCACGGTCACCGCCAGCCGCACTCCGATCCTCCGCGCGGAGTGGCTTGCTCCAGGGGCATTGGTGATCGCCGTCGGTTCCGATGGCCCGGACAAACAAGAATTGGATGTCGGAGTTCTCGCCCGCGCCGACCGAGTAGTCGCCGACTCGTTGCCACAATGCGCGAGACTGGGCGAGATCCATCATGCCCTGGATGCCGGGGTTCTCACGACCGACGCAGTCACCGAGCTTGGCCAAATCACCTCAGGCCGTGCCCCGGGTCGTCGCACACCGACCGAGACGATCGTGTGCGACTTGACCGGAGTAGGAGTGCAAGATGTCGCTGCGGCGACGGTCGTGATGGAGCGTGCGCTGGCTACACGAGACCTTTACGAGAGGCGAATATAAAATCGGTCGTCGCGGGTGTATCGCCCGTGTCCCGCGTCAACATCGCCAGCTGCCCTCGATGATAGGCCGAGTGCATGAGCACGTGTGTGAGCACTTCCTCGATCGAATTCTCGAGGCTCTCGCCTTTGACGTTCGTGTAGCGGAGCTTCGCGCCGAGGTCCGGACCAGTCGCGAGATACGCGCTCCAGGCACTCGCGTCGGTCGCGAGCTCTGCGGCGCACTGATCGCGGGTGAGAGTAGGCCAGACCACGAGCGAGCTAGTCCGCCCAGCCAGCCGCGACAGCCAGTTGCGCTGCGACCCGGCGAGATGCCCGAGGATGGCGAGCGCGCGAGGCGATGGCGTCTCCGGCAGTGCCGCGATCGACTCACGATTCGCCCACGCGTCGTAACCAAAGAGTCGAGGGAAGTTCATTCGACGATGATCGTGCCTTGCATGCCGAGTGACTGATGCGGCAAGCAGTAGAACTTGTACGCGCCGGGCTTGGCATCTTTGAACGTGATCACGTACGCATCATCGGGGTTCGGCACGAGCGGACCCGTGAGCTTGGCCTGTTGCCGCGGCATGTCCGCGTCGAGCGTCGGAGCGGCGCCCTCCGGGATGTCCTGCGGATCGAACGTGATGTTGTGCGGCCCGCCCGAGACGGTCACGAACTTGACGCTCTGCCCGGCTTTGATTCGCACCATCGATGGTTTGAACGAATATCCAGCGCTCGAGCCAATCATTTGCACGGTGACCGTGTCCCCAGCTGCGTTCCCAATGCGGACGGCTGGGGCTGGATGAGCAGCGAGTAGCACGACTGTTGCAACGAAAACCGCGAGCGTGCCAATCCCGAGCTTATGCATGTGTTTCCCTGTATATATTGTGTAAGCCTATTACGAGGAGAGAAGGGAATGAGCACAATATGGCGTGTCGTCAACGCAGTGGGCACTCTCGTCGTTGTGGTTTCGATCGCCGGCTGTTCGAACGGCGACAAGCAGCTGGCGAATGGTGACCTCGGTCTGACGGGTACCATTCACTCGGTGCAAGCGAGTGACGGCAGTACGTGCTGGACGCTGACGTCGACGTCGGGCAAGACGTACGAGCTGCAGCCGGCGCAAGCGCCGCAGGATCTGCTCGTCGATGGTAAGCAAGCCACGATCACGGCGAAGCCGCGGTCCGGTGGCAGCTTCTGCAAGATGGGGCAGATCATCGACGTGGTGCGGGACACGACAGCGAAGACCTGATCGCCCGCTCAACAAACTGTTGCCTTGCGTGAGTCGCAGCGCCCCGCACATCGTTGGGGCGATGCTGGCTCGTGTGTTGGTTCTCGTGTGTCTGGCTATGGCTGGGCCTGTATGGGCCCAGACATGTCATTTGCCGGCGGATAGCCACGAGGCCCGTCTTCTGGCTTTCTTCGAGGCTCCTCTGGCGTTCTCGACGGCGACCGGGCCGGAGCAGCACGAGCCGCTCACCGTACGGTTCGGCGTCGAGGTGTCGCCACTCCCATCGCCAGACTCCTCGCTGCGAGCGACCGGCGTGTGCTATCTCGCCAAAAGCGAGCATACGACGCTCGCGCCGGTCTTCCCGCGCCCACGGATTACTGTCTGGTTGCCATTCGGTTTCGCGGCCGAGGCGAGCTACGATCCGCCGATTCCCATCGGACAGGCGAATGTCGACATCGGGAGTCTCGCGCTCGCGTACACGCACCGGATCGTCAGCCTGCCGGGCGCGGACCTCGCGGTCGGGCTCCGCGCGCAAGGCACGCTCGGACGTATCACGGGTCCCATCACCTGCCCGCAATCCGCTCTGCAACTGACGGACACGTCGGCCGCGTGCTACGGCACGAAGCCGTCGAAGGACGCGTTCAACCCCGCGATGTTCGGCGTCGAGGGATCGCTCGGCGCGTCGTTCCTGAACGGCCATCTCGCCACGTACGTCGGCGGCGGGCTGTCCCGGCTCTACCCGACGTTCGATGTCGGATTTCACTCGGCTTCCTACTCGATAACGTACGGCGGGACTCCCGGGGTTGGGTTCGGCTACGGGTCTGCGACACCATACTTGCCGCACCTCGTCGTCGACCTCACGCGAGGCACGGTGTTCGGCGGCGTCGTCTGGCACGTCACGCGCGCGTTCGACGTGAATACGCAGGTCTACTCGGTGCCGAAAGACGTGACGACCTTCCGATTCGGCGCCGGCTACCGACTCGGTACCTAGTGCAGCGCGAGCCAGTCTCCTCGTCGTCCATCGCCTCCGTCGGGTACGACGAGGCAACCTCGACGCTGGAGATCGAGTTTCACAACGGCCGCATCTATCAATTCCGGGGCGTGCCGCCGCAGATGGCCGTGGCACTGCGCGCCGCATCATCCACTGGCGCGTACTTCAACAAGTATGTCCGTACTGGCGGCTACGAATTCACGTTGGTTCGCGATGCGTAAGGCTTGGATCTGGATCGTGATCGCGCTCGTCGCGTTCGTGGCGGCGTCGCTGATCGATACGTGGGCGTTCCATCATCTCCAGAAGCCGAACGTCTACGACCAGGATTGGGGCCGCGCGCTACGCTCGGTGGGCTATTGGCCCCTGTGGATGATCCTGTCCCTGGCACTGTGGCTCGTCGACCGCAAACGCGGCCAGGGCTACCGTCGCGCCGCGTTTCTCGCCGGTTCCATCACCGTTGCGGGCATCCTCGGCGAGCTCCTCAAGCTCATTGTCCGTCGCGAACGCCCGGGCACGCATGACGGCCACTACGGATTTCGCGCGTTCACAGATCACCCGTTCAGTAACCGCAACTTCGGGATGCCGAGCAGCCACGCCATCATTGCGTTCTCCGGCGCGGCCGCGCTCAGCGTTCTCTTTCCCGAAGCGACCGTGGTCTGGTACGCGCTCGCCATCGGGTGTGGCGCGACACGCGTGCTCTCCGGCGCCCACTTCGTGAGCGACGTCGTCGCCGGTGCCGCGATCGGCATCGGCGTCTCTATCGTCATCGCACGCCGGTGGCGTGTGCGGCCCTAGTGCGGCTGCTCTGACTCTCGCGGAATCGACGTCGCGCCCACGGCTTTCGCCCTCTCGTACGCCGCATCCAGATCGTGCTTTTCCTGCTCGTGCCGCGCGTCGCGCTCGGCGGCACTCTCACCCTCTTTCGGGTGCTCCTTCTCCGAGCGCTGCCGATCGTCGAGCTCCGCCTTCTGTCTCTCGTAGTCGGCTTCGAGCGCCGGCGACACCTGTCCCGCCTTCCAAGCCTTCCCATTTGACATAGGAGTCAGCCTAGCCGGCGCGGCCGTAGGCTCGGTGGGCGCGCTCTCGGTTGCCGGCCTCGCGGGCTGAGCAGAGACCAGCGTCGGCTCGGTACGCGCAGGCGAAGCCGCGCGCACTGCCGGATGGATGATCACCACATCGTGCCGCTCCGCCATTGGCGCATGAATCGCCACGACCGCCCTGGCCGACGTGGCCACTGGCGGCACCGCGTGAGAAACAGGCACGATCCGCACGGGTTGCACCGCCGGCGCCCCAGCGATGATGCTCCCCACTTTCACCTGGCTGACCACGAGATGCTGCTCAACGTGCTGCTGCGTGGCGAATGTCTGCTGCTGCACCACGGTGACCGCGTTCGGCGCCGCACTATTCCGATACTTGACGACGCTCAGCCCTTCGGGATTGAGCCGCGCCCGATACGCGGAACTGGCCGCGTACGACGGCTGATACGGCTCCCCAGGCCCGAGCGGCACCCACGCCACCGTGGCCACATTCGGAGCCGGCGCATTGACGAATACAACAAGCGCCGGCGCGTACGCCGGCGGCGCGTTGGTCGGTCGCCCCGGACACCACCCCCACCCACCATTGCGATACGCCCACCGACCGTAGTGATACGGCGCATACCCCCACGGCGCCGCGTCAACCCAAGTCCATCCCCACGGACGCACAAACGCCCAGCGCCCGGCTCTATACGGCACCCACCCGGGCGCGACAGTCGTCGGAGTCCACACGGGCCCGAGCTCGGGATCAAGCTCCCATCGCCCATACCCGGCAAGGTCCGCGGCGCCCGGCATGCTCACCGGCACATACTGCATCCCCGCGGTCAACCGATCCCGGTCGGCGTCACGCTGCATACCCCAGCGATCGAACGCATCGGGCGGCGCCGCATCCGCGAGATGAAACGTCGGCGCATCACCTGGCCCACTCACCGTCGCGGTCTGCCGCGCGTTGACGACGAACGATGACCCGGCCTCACTCACCGTCGCCGCTCCGCCCCAGACTGTGACCGTCGTCGTCATCCCATCCGGCGAGACGTCGACGCGATACACGCCGGGCCGATCCGCGGACACCGCCGCGTTCGGCGCATCGATCTCGTGCGCCTCGCCATTCTCGCCGCCCAACACGCGCTCGGTGAGCGCGCCCTGCGGCAACCGCACTTGTACCGTGCGATCATCGAGCTCGACGACATCGAGCTCTGACTGCGGCCCGACGCGCATGACAACCGCGCCGACATCGACCTCGGCCCTCGAGTCGACGTCCGTCCACACCCGATCAAGCGACGCCACCGGCCAGTTCGCCTCGGCCGGTGCCCACTCGTCCGACACGGCCGGCCGGAACGACACCGTGCCCAGCACGAGGCCCAACCGTCCCACCCGCGTGGGCGGATCAGGCACGACCGGTGGCGGCGGAGGCGCCTGCTGCACCGGTGGTGCGGGCGGCGTCTGCTGCGCCACCGAGGCTGGCTGTGGCGCCGGCGCCTGCGGAGGCGGCACGACCGTCACGGAGCAAGCGGCGACGGCAACGATAGCGAAAGCGAGAAAGGCGACGCGGGAACTCATATGATCGGATCTCCGGGTTCGATGCAACCCTGCCGAAGGGGTGACGCGGCACCCGGTATCCGGTCACTCAACCAGCATTCGGCACTGGGTTCTGATCCAGAGGTTCGCTAGACTCTTTCTCGATGCGCTTTCTTGCAACCCTGGTCTTAGGTCTCGCGACCACCGCGCACGCCCAGTCCGATGAGTGGACGGCTCCGGCGAAGAACTATGCGGCCACGCGTTACAGCAGCCTCGCCCAGATCACGCCCACGAATGTCAAAAGCCTCCATCCGGTCTGGACGTTCTCGACTGGTGTGCTCGGCGGCCACGAGGGCCAACCGCTGGTCGTCAAGCACACGATGTACGTGGTCACGCCGTACCCGAACGTGCTCTACGCGTTCGACCTCACGCAGGACGGCTACCCACTGAAGTGGAAGTACCGCCCGGCCGTCGACCAGAATGCCGTCGGCCTCTCGTGCTGCGATGTCGTGAATCGGGGTGCGTCCTACGCCGATGGCAAGATCGTCTACAACCTGCTCGACGGTCACACGGTTGCGGTCGACGCCGCGACCGGACGCGAGCTCTGGAAAACGCCGATCGCCGACTTGACGCGCGGCGAGACCGTCACGATGGCGCCGTTCGTCGTGAAGAATCGCGTCATCGTCGGCGCGTCCGGCGGAGAATTCGGCATACTGGGCTCGATCAAGGCGCTCGATCTCGCCTCGGGCCACCTCGTCTGGACCGCGACCAACCTCGGCCCGGACTCGTCGATGCACATCGGGACCAACTTCAAGTCGTTGTACGACACTGGATCGAACCTCGGCGTGACCACGTGGCCGACCGACGCCTGGAAGCACGGTGGTGGTCCGGTGTGGGGCTGGCTCTCCTATGATTCGACGCTGGACCTCGTGTACTATGGCTCGGGGAATCCCGGCCCATACAATCCCGAGCAGCGAGCCGGCGACAACAAGTGGACCGCGAGCGTGATGGCGCGTCGTCCGTCGGATGGCTCGCTCGTCTGGGCGTATCAGTTCACGCCCCACGACAGCTGGGACTACGATGCGACAGCCGAGATGGTCCTCGTCGATCTCACGATCGCCGGCAAGCCACGCAAAGCACTCGTCCACTTCGACAAGAACGGTTTCGCCTACACGCTCGACCGTGCCACGGGCGAGCTGCTGGTCGCCGAGCCGTATGTCGATGTGAACTGGGCGACAAAGATCGACCTGGCGACCGGTCGCCCGGTGCTGAATCCCGCGAAAGCCACGGGCGCCTCGCGCGGCAACGTGCGCGACATCTGCCCGACATTGGAAGGCGGCAAGAGTCCCGCGTCACCGGTTTCGTATTCGGCGCAGACGAAGCTCTTCTATTCCGCGACGAACAACATGTGCATGGACTACGAGGCCGCGCAGTCCACGTATCTGGCCGGCACGCCGTTCCTCGGCGCGAACACGCCATATCACGCGGGTCGCGGTGGCAACCTCGGCTTTTTTATTGCGTGGGACCCCACAACTGGTCACAAAGTGTGGCAAATCCCGGAGCGCTATCCCGTCTGGAGCGGAAGCCTCGCCACCCGGGGCAATGTCGTTTTCTACGGGACACTCGATGGTTGGTTCAAAGCCGTGGATGCGACGACGGGCCGCGCGCTCTGGAAGTTCAAGGTCGGCTCGGGCGTCGTCGGCAGCCCGATCACCTACACGGGTCCCGACGGCAAGCAATACGTGGCGATCTATGCCGGCATCGGCGGCGACTGGTTTCTGTTGTCAGGCGATTATCGATCCGATGATCCCGCTGACGTGCGCGACCCCGCGGACTTCGCCCGCGATCTTGCCCGGTACACGAGTCAAGGTGGCATCGTATGGATCTTCGCGCTCTGATCCTGGCGCTCGCCGTGGTTGGATGTAACTCCAAGCCGGTGCGTCTCGTGCGCGGCAGAAAGGAGGGCGTCCCACCAACGATCCGCCCGAGCGCTCGCATATTCGCCGGCGGTATTGCGCCTCCAGCAGGCGCCCTCGGCAATCCGCTGCCCGAGAATGCGAAGACAGCCGCCGAGGGCGCAAAGCTCTTCACGAGCATGAACTGCGACGGCTGCCACGGCGGGGGCGCCGTCGGGTTCGTGGGCCCGAGCCTCACCGCGCGCCGCTGGCGCTACGGGGGAAGCGACGGTGAGATCTTTACGTCGATCTACTATGGTCGCTCACACGGCATGCCCGCGTTCGGCGGTGCGCTGCCGCCCGAGATGATCTGGAAGATCGTGACCTACATCAAATCCTTACCACCACCGACCGACCTTCCCACCGAGTCATGGCAGGAGGTCGGCGGGGATCGGTGAATTCGGCCGCTCATCGTCCCACGACGCGGCCGTAATCCACCACCGGCTGCCGTCCCAATAGAGATCGATCGAGTTGACGCCACGCGCGGTGACGGGTCCCGCGGCGACCCTCCGCGACTCGTACGTGCTCATGACGTGCGCGATGTTCCCAATGCGAGACATCGTACGGTGAATCTCGTGCTCGTCGAATCCGTTTTTCGCGAACCCGGCATCGGTCGCATCGACGTACTCCTGATGCGTGAGCACGCGCACCGTGGGTGTGCCGTCCTTGTTCACGCCGGCCGCAAAGAACCGGATGCCCGGCCAGTAAAGCGTCCGATCCCGCCCCCATTGCCGGGGCTGTCCAGCGGGCCCCGAGATGACGTCGTAGTACGCGGCAACGATGCCATCGATCGTCGCGACATCAGCCGGCCGCGGCGTGAGCGTCGGCACAGCCACGTGCGAGGCCGGTGCTTGTGCGCTGGCAACAGTGGCCAGCGCGGCGGTCATGATGAAAAGTGGAAGGCGCATGCCGCTATATTGCGCGCCTACCACCCCTGCCGCTACCCCACCCTATGCCGCATATCGTCTTGCTCGGCGACTCCATCCTCGACAACGCCGTCTACGTCGAGCCGGGTTGCGCCACGATCGACGCGCTCCGCAAACGTCTGCCTGCCGGGTGGGAAGCGACTCTCCTGGCCCGCGACGGCGCGGTCGTCAACGAGATCGAGTGGCAATTCAAGGAGATGCCACCGACCGCGACCCACGTCGTGTTGAGTGTGGGTGGTAACGACGCGATCATGCAGGTCACGGTGCTCGGCGAGCGCGTGCGGACGGTTGGCGATGCACTGCTTCGACTTCGCCAGATCGCCGACGACTTCGAGATCGACTACGTCCCGATGCTCCGCAAGGTCATCGCGCTCGGACTTCCCACGATCGTCTGTACGATCTACAACGGGAATTTCCCCGATCTGCCCCAGCGACAGATGACGACGACCGCCCTCACGGTATTCAATGACGTTATCATCCGCGCCGCGTGGACCCACCGCGCACAGATCCTCGACCTGCGCACGGTGTGTGATCGTCCGGAGTGCTACGCGAACGAGATCGAGCCCTCCGCGATCGGCAGCGCCAAGATCGCGGAGGGTCTGTTGGCGCTTATCGATGCGTAATCGCTTGCCTACGGGGCTGCATCGAGCTTCTTGTGCATCTCGCTCAGCGCCGAGTCGACCTGAGGCAGCGAGCCGGAGACGAAGTCGCTCGTGAACGAGCAGCACCAGCTCCCGCATCGCAAGTTGATGAGGAAGATGTGCGTGCCTTCGGTGTCAAAGCTCAAGAACCGGGCGGTCGCGAGGTACTTGGGCGACCCGTGTTTTCTGAGCAGGATCGGCCGCACGAACCGCCGGGCGAGCGAGTCTTCCGGAATCATGACGCCGTGCGCGCGATCCGCCGCGCCATCGACCCAGTAGTAGGTCGTCCCGGTCGAGACACCGAGCGGGCCAAACGGCGCGTTGCTGTGGATGCGGCCCAAGATGCGCCCGGCGGCGACGTCGGAATCGCTGAGCGCGGCGGCGCCGATCTCGGGGGCCGCCTCCAGACGGATGGTGTCACCGGCCGCCGTACTGATCGTAATGGTGTCCGCGCCCGGCGACGTCGTGTCGAACTGCAGCGTCTTGGCATACGCGATCACATCGCTATTCGAGACACTCGCGATCGGCTTCCCGGCAAACGGCGGCGCGGGCGTGGGCCGCGGCTTTTGCGGACCGCAGGCGACGGCGACGAGAAGCGGCATGACCAACGGCAAGACGCGGCGGAACATGGTTACTCCGTCGAGAGGAGGATTTGGGAATGTCGCCCGATTATTACGGCTGCGCGAGGGCGCGCGCTCGTGTAACAATCGGTTGGAGCTCGGGGTCAGCCCCGCCCCATAATGCGATAACGGCCTGGGCCCAATGACTCGCGGTGCGCGCATCGCCCGTATGATGCGCCAGATCCGCTCGGAGCGCCATCATCCGTACAAACGGCGCGGCCTCGTCGGCGGCGTCGGTGAGCCTCAGCCCGAACCGGGGGATGGCATCCAGGCCGTAGAAATCGATCTCGGCGATCGCACTCGCTGTGTCGGCGGCGGCCAACGCCAACCGAGCGTCGACGAACAACCCGGCCGGGTCCGCGTCGCCCGGCATCCCGACCTGGATCTGATCTTTGATCTGGGCGAGATAGGCTCGCTCAGCCGTCGCGTCTCCGTGCGCAAGCGACCATTCGCGCGCCATCTGCGAGTTGGCTCCTTCGGCGGCACGGTGATCAAGTGACGCGCCCATCTCGTCATACGCCAGCGTAGCCGGCCAATCCATGAGCGCGCGGCGGATCTCCTGGCGATGCGCCGTATCGACCCAAGTCCGCAACGCTCGCACGGTACGCTCGGCGCTGACTCGCATGCTGTCGACGGGTGCCCCGCACGAAGCGTACCCCAGAAACGCCAACGCTTCCGATGCCGGCTGGATCGGCGCGACCTGGCGCTCGCGCGGGGGGGGGAGCCAGATCGTGTCGTGGGCAGCCGTCATCCGGAGTGCCGCAACAGTGCGTCCCACGTGCCCCGTGAGCGCGGCGGCCGTTGCCACCATCCCGGCTTCCTCGGCTGACGGCTGGTTCCAGATGGAAAGGATCGAATCGGCAATCGTTCGAGCGGCGGCAAAACGGTCGACTTCGACATCGAACCGCGTCTCATCGATCATGGCGTTGAGTCGCTGCACGGGTCGTTCGGCGAAGGCCCGGGCGCGTCGTGCCTCGTCGATCGCATTGGTATCGCCGGCCGCCCTCGGCGCAATCGCGCCCGATGCTTCGAGCACCCGCGCAAACTGCAGATGCGCCGGGCTGCTTCCCGGAACGGCATGCACCCAGTCGGCCGCCACCGTTCTCAAGAGGGCGACGTTGCGCGCGATCGCCTCGTTCTGCGTCGCCGGCCGCGTCTTCGTCGGATCGAGCCGAATGTCGGTCAGCAGCCGTGGGACGAAGACGAGCGAGTCGTTGTGTAACTCCGGGAAGGCCCCGAAGTACGTCGTGTCGCCGTTCGCGACCGCATAGCCCTCACGAATGATGTTGGGTTGCGTCCAGAGCAGCCGCGAGAGCCGCTCGGAGCCGAGGTTGATGAATGCCTCCTGAAACTCGGGCAGGATGTGCAGCGCCCGGGTATACGCATTCACCGCCGCGTGCATGCTCGACCGGAACCGCCAGCCGCCGGGACTGGACGGGTCGCGGACGACGAGCCGGTCCTGGCTGCGGCATTCGCCAAGGCCGAACCAGGCGATGAAATCTTGCGAGTCCGCCTTGACCATCTCGCCATAGCGATCGCACGCCTCGGCGTACCGGCCGTCGGTGAGGGCCGACAGCGCTTGGATCGACTGCTGGTCGTGCGGTCCGAGCCGATCGCGGAGCCCCATCGCGCGATCGACGATCGACTTCAACGTGGCCGGCGGCGCCGAGTGACTGGGATTCTGCCACTCCATGGTCTGCGCGAGCCAGAGCTGCGCCTGCGCGAACTGCGGGTCCGCTTGCACTGCCGCACCGAACTGTTGTGACGCGCCATTGAGATCCCACGCCGCGAGCGCGCGATGCGCGGCGACATACGTGTCGTGCGCCCGCGGCGACCGTGTCTCGGCGGCTTCGGCGTCGGAGACGAATGGCAGGAAACGCCGGACATTGCCCGTGGGCCCGCGGCGAACGGCGAGCAGGGTGACGAGCGCGAGAGAGCAGGCACCGACGGACGTGAGCCACGGGTGGCGCCGAATGCGAATGCCCACCGACGAGCGGCGTGGCTTTGCCGCTGGCGTCGGCTCGCCGTCGAGCGAGCGGATGAACGCGGTCGCGTTCGCGAAACGGTCTCCGGGCGCCAGGCGGAGCGCGCAGAGGATCGTCCGCTCGAGCGCCGGCGGCACATCGCGCCGTCTGCGCCGTGGAGGCTCGGGTGGCGTCAGGAACCGGTCGATCGCCAGACCGCTCAGACCTTTCGGCGACACGGGCGGTTCGCCGACGAGCGCCTCGTACAGCACGCACGCGAGCGAATAGAGGTCGCTGCGCGCGTCCGCCGGATCGCCGCACGCTTGCTCGGGACTCATGTACGCCGGCGTGCCGAGCCCGACCCCCGTCCCGGTGAGCGTGGGATCGCCCACCGGCGTCTCGACCCTCGCGATCCCGAAATCGGCGAGCAGCGCATGGCCATCCGCGATCAGCACGTTCTCGGGCTTGATGTCCCGGTGCACATACCCGCGCGCATGGGCGAACGCGAGAGCGTCCGCGATCTCGCGCGCGAGCCGCACGACGTCGGCGACTGGCAACGTCTTCTGACCCAGGAGCCGCGTGCGCAGTGAACCGCCCGCGACATACGGCATGACGAAGAAGAGCGTTCCCTCATGCTCGCCCGAGTCGTACAGCGGCAGGATGTGCGGATGCGCGAGCTGCGCGAGCGTGACGATCTCGCGCAAGAATCGCCTGACGGCGACCGGATCCGGATACGGGCCGACGAGGAACTTGAGCGCTACATCACGGCCGTGCTTCTCGTCGTGCGCCAGGTAGACGGTCGCCATCCCGCCGCGTCCGATCTGCCGCTCGATGCGATAGCGGTCCGCTACTACCGAATAGTCTGCGGGCAACATCGACGATATGATGCATCCGGGTCCTCACCTAGCGACCTCAGCCGGTTTATAGGCCCCAGGAACGAGGCGAGCGGCGATCGCTAGCCGGTTCCAGGCATTTATTGCCGCCACCGCGAGGGTCAGGTCCGCGAGCTCCTTCTCGCTGAACTGCCGACGAACCTCCTCGTAGACGCAGTCGCTCGCGTGTCCGTTCGCGATGAACGTCACCGCCTCGACCCAGGCCAATGCCGCACGCTCGCGATCCGTATAGTACGGCGACTCGCGCCACGCATCGAGCCCGTACAGCCGCTGCTCGGTCTCATCGATCGCGCGGAGATCCTTCCAGTGCATGTCGATGCAAAACGCGCAGCCATTGAGCTGCGACGCGCGCAGTTGCACGAGCAGCAACAGCGGCCGCTCCAATCCGCTCGTGCCGAGGTAGGTGTCGAGCGCATCCATGGCGTCGTAGACGCCCGGCGCGACTTTGGGATAGCTGAATCGAGCTTTCATGATGGGTTCTCCGCGAGTAAGAGTGCCGCTGCCGAAGCCGAAAACACCGAGTAGTCGAGCGGTGACCATGGGCCGAACGAAATCGCCATGGCCGTGCCGAAGATCGCGAGGAGCGCGGCGCTGCCGAGCGCGACCCACCGCTTCCACACGCCGGCGATCAGGAGCACGCCGAGTACGAGCTCGGCCACCGTCGCTGCTCCCGCCAAGAACGGGATGCTCCACGCGGGCATGAAGGCGTTCACTTGTCCCGTGTATTTGACGAAGTTGGCATAGTTGCCATAGCCGACATCCTTGCCGTACAACCCGAAGCGCTCCGCGATTCCATTCAAGAACGCCAGGCCGAGCGCGATGCGAGCGTAGATCAGCGCGGCTTTTCGCATACGAAGATCGCGAGAAACGTGGTCGGCTGAGTCTTGCTGGCGTTCGCCGAGACGCGGTGCTCGACGCCCTTTGCTTCATAGAACATCTGTCCCGTCACGTACGTGCTCTCCGGCTGGTCGGCGACCTGACTCCGGTACGCCCCTTTGAGCACATAGGCGATCACCGGACACTCATGATGGTGCGCCGGTGAGCTCTCGCCGGGGCCATACGTCACTTCCTGCACCTTCACGATCGCGTGGGGCAGCACGATCGGCGCAAGCAGCATGATGAGATATCGCATGCGGGTGAACCTAGGCTGAATAAGGCCTAGTATGTAGAGCCATATTCGTTATTTTGACTGGACCATTTATGCCGAAACGGTCCACGACTTTGGCGCTCACACTGGTGGCGCGACCCCCAGACGCTCCAGCGACGCAATGGCTCTACGGCGCCATTCGGGCCGAGATCCTCGAGGGTCGTCTTCGCCCGGGAGCCCGCCTCCCGGCCTCACGCGACCTCGCGCGCCAATACGGTCTCTCTCGCGGCACGATCGTCAGCGCGTTCGCTCAGCTGTCGTCGGAGGGATATGTCGAGGGAACCATCGGGTCCGGCACACGGGTAAGCGAGGTGCTCCCCGACGACCTACTGCAGACCGGGCCGAGCGAGCCGGTGCCAAAAGCACGGCCGCGTCGCCTGCTCTCGTCGTATGGCCGACGAGTCGAGCTCTTCCCAGCGTACCGCGCGCGCCCGATCCGTGCGTTTCGCGCCGACCAGCCGGCGCTCGACCTCTTCCCCACGACACTGTGGGCCCAGCTCGCCGCGCGCCGAATGCGACGCGCCACCACGGGCCTGCTCCTCGGCACGAGTCCGATGGGCTACGGCCCGTTACGCGAGGCCGTAGCCGACTACGTCCGCACGGCCCGCGGCGTCCAATGCACGGCCGACCAGATCGCGATCGTCTCCGGCGTTCAGGAGGCACTCGATCTCGTCACGCGGCTGTTCGTCGACCCGCTCGACCGGGTGTGCATGGAAGATCCGGGTTACCCGGGCGCCGCCCTCGCGTTCGAGGCCCGCGGGGCTCGAGTCCTCGGCCTCTCGGTCGACGACGAGGGGATGACGATTCCACGCGGGCGTGCTCGCCTGGCCTACGTAACCCCTGGTCACCAGTTTCCGCTCGGCATCAGCATGAGCCTGCGCCGGCGCTTGGCCCTGCTCGAGTGGGCGAGTGGATGCGGCGCGATGATCCTCGAGGATGACTACGACAGCGAGTATCGCTACTCGGGTCGGCCCGTTCCGGCCCTGCAGGGGCTCGACCGCCGCGGTATCGTGCTGTTCGCCGGGAGCTTCAGCAAGGTCCTGTTCCCGTCGCTTCGCCTGGGCTATCTGGTAGTGCCATCCGATCTCATCGACGTCGTCACCGCGACGTTGTCGATCACGAGCCGTCACGCCCCGCTCATCGACCAGGCGATTCTCGCGGATTTCCTCGTCGAGGGACATTTCGCGCGGCATGTCCGGCGCATGCGCGAGATCTACGCCGAGCGCCTGGCCGTTCTCATGGAGTCCGCGCGAGCGCACCTGGCTGGGCTGCTCACGATCTCGGGTCTGGAGGCCGGTCTGCAAACGGCTGCTTGGGTTGCCGATGGCATAGACGCGCAGGCCGCGGCGCGCGCCGCGGCCGAGCGCGATGTAGAAGTTACGCCGCTCGCCTGGTATACTCGCGGCCGGCGCCCACGTGTCATCCGTCAGGGTCTCCACTTGGGCTTCGCCGCTGTCGACGTCCCGGAAATCCGCCGCGGTGTCCGCGATCTCGCTCTTGCGCTCGAATCTCTTTCCTGAGGAACACTCGGATGTGGCGACTCTTGCTCCTGGTTCTCGTCGTAAGCCGCGCCTCGGCCCAGTCGGTCCGCTACGTACCGGCGGGTCCGAACCTGCCGTTCTCGTCGGCCGTTGTCGTCGACAAGATGATCTATGTCGCTGGTCAGATCGGGAGTGATCCTGCCACCGGCAAGCTCGTCCCAGGCGGCATCAAGGCCGAGACTGCCCAGGCGCTCAAGAACATCGATGCGGTCTTGCATGGCCTCGGCTCATCGCTCGATCACGTCGTCAAGTGCACGGCGATGCTCGCGGACATTCAGGAGTGGCCGGCGATGAACGAGGCGTACGTGCCGTTCTTCCCGAACCATCTGCCAGCCCGCAGCGCTTTCGCGGCCGCGGGGCTCGTGCGCGGCGCGCGGGTCGAGATCGAGTGTACCGCTACCGTGTCGAAGTAGAACCGGTCACCGTAGAAGCAGCCACCGTAAACGCAACGTCCGCCGACCGACTACTCCGTCCTCGCCCGTCGGTCGCCGTGACGGTCCATCGATAGGTCACGCCGCGCGTCAGCGCGAGCGTGGACACATCGATCGTGGTGTCCCCGAGCGTGGCGGCCGAGGCGACGGGGACACCATCGGGCCGCGCGACCTCGATCGTGTAGCGCACCGCGCCACGCACCGAGTGCCAGGCGAATCGCACGATGGTGTCCGCGTGCACCGCCCCTTCAGGCGCGATGCGCGTGACCGTTGGCATCGTCCGATCGCGGCGCACGATCCAGATCGTCACTCCCAGCACGACGACGAGCACGACGAGCACGATCCATCGCATGGAGCGAATAATATGCGCTTGACAGAGTGCGCGGCCATCGCTTATTTAACCAAATAGTTATATGCCACCCACCAGCGATGCGTTGAGCGCGACGTTCTCGGCCCTCGCCGATCCGACTCGCCGCGCGATTTTGTCTCGCTTAGTCACGGGTGAGGCGTCCGTGACCGAGCTCGCCCAGCCATTCGCGATGAGCATGCCCGCGATCTCGAAGCACTTGAAGGTGCTCGAGCAAGCGGGCCTGATCGCCCGGGGACGTGACGCCCAGTGGCGGCCCTGCCGCCTGGAGGCGGGGCCGCTGCGCGACATCGCCGACTGGGTCGAGCCGTACCGTCGTCTGTGGGAAGGCCGTTTCGACCGGCTCGATGCCTACTTGCGGGTGGCGAAGCGCAAACGGAGATCTCGTTGAACGACCGCGAGCTGGTCATCACTCGCGTGTTCGACGCGCCGCGCGACCTCGTGTTCAAAGCCTGGACCGAACCGGAGCGCCTCGCCCAGTGGTGGGGCCCGGAAGGGTTTGCGTTGCCGTTTCTCGAGCTCGACATGCGGCCGGGTGGCACATGGCGGGCGTGCATGCGTGGGCCCGACGGCACCAACTACTGGCAGCACGGTGTCTGCCGAGAGCTCGTGCCGCCCGAGCGACTGGCCTACACGCTCATCTGGGACTCTGATCCCGAGCACGAGATGCTCGTGACCCTCGTCTTCGCCGAGCGCGGCCAGAAGACCGAGATGACGCTCCGTCAACGCCTATTCAAGACTGTCGAGTCGCGCGACTCGCACCGGGACGGTTGGTCGTCTTCGCTCAACCGTCTCGCGGTCTATCTCGCGTCATGACACACGCGTTCTACGCCCAACCGGGCCCGATGACGTCCGCTGGCGCCCACGATCTCAGTCGTGTGCCAAAAAAACCCGCGGACCTCGCGCGCATGCTGCACGGCCTGGTCATCCACGAATTCATGGCTCCGGCCTATGGCGTGACAGTGTCGGCCGAGCGTGCCAACGAAAGCCATATCCGCCATGTCGATCAGATGCTGGACCGGATATTCGAGCTGGACCCGTCTCCGCTCACCGTCGCGCGACCGCCACAGCAACGGCTCGTCGGCGTGTGCCATCATTTTTCGTTGCTGTTCGTCGCGATGATGCGCGAGCACGGCATGCCGGTCCGCTATCGCCAGGGCTTCGGCACCTATTTCAATCGGCCGTACGCCGAGGAACATGTCGTCGCCGAATATTGGAATGCGGACGAATCGCGCTGGATCCTCGTGGACCCTCAACTGGATGCGATCTGGCGCCAACGGCTCGCGTTTGATTTCGACCCGCTCGACGTCCCGCGTGACCGATTCATCGTCGCCGGCGATGCCTGGCAGCGATGTCGCGCAGGCAGGGCGGACTCCGCGCACTTCGGGATCTTCCGCGGCAACCTGCGGGGTCTCTGGTTCATAGCGGGCGAGATGGTCCGCGACGTGTCGGCGCTCAACGCCGTCGAGTTACTCCCCTGGGACGTGTGGGGCGCCATGCCCCCGCCAAGCGAGCCGCTCGACGCACGGCTCCCGTATTTCGATCAGCTGGCGGCGCTCACGCTATCCGATTCGCTCGCCGACCTGCGTTCGCGATTCGAGACCGACGATGGACTCCGCGTCCCGCCAACGGTGTTCAACGCCGTGCGGAACCGTCCGGAGACCATTACTGGATCTTGGCGACCCCCGAGCCCGGTGCCGGGTAGCGTGTAAAGATCTCCGGATCATGGCCGGGCAGAATGAGGCTCGGGTCGCTGGCGATGCGATGCATGCGATCTTGCGCCGCGACATTGGCGATCGTATCGGCCGGCGAAAATGTCTGCGCGATCGAGGCATGCTTCGCGAGATTCTCGTACGTATACGCGTTGTCGGACGCCAGCACGACCGTCCCCTTCGCGGTTTTCACACCCAGGTATTGCGACGCATAGGTATGTCGCCCGCCGGTATACACGGTGATGCCGGGCATGATCTCTTTGTTGTCTCCGTCAATGAGCACCACGCGCCCGGCTTTCTGTAATTGGCCGAGCATGGCGGCGTCGGCGGTATCGATAGTATTGGTCTTGGGCCGTCCGTCCGCATCGACGTAATGCTCGTACTCATCCTTCTGTATCCAGATCTTCGCGCGCGGAAAGAGATCCGCCCCGTCGAGATGGTCCCAGTGTACGTGGGAGATGATGATGTCCGTGATGGCGTCAGGCGTGAGGCCGATCTTGGCGATGGCCTCCGATGGTCGCACGAACCCGGTCGGCTTCCACGCCTTGATGAACTTGTCGCGATAAAATCCGGCATCGAAGAGCACGACGCGATGCGGGTCGCCGGTGGGTTTCAAGGCCCACACGATGAACGCGAGATTTTGTTTGCGCGTCGAGTCCGCGTGCAACACGAGCGCGCTGATCGGAAAGCCGGTGTACCCGGCGAATTGGACGCCATAGATCTCGTACTGTGCGCTCGCGTGCTGCCCGAGGATGGCGAGCGAAGCGAGGGCCGCGACTGCCGTCGTGATTTTCATGACAGGTAGTCTACGACGACGTCCCGTAGAATGTCCCGCAGTCGCTCGACGCCGGGGCTCAACCCCCCGGCGGCCGCATGGAGTGTCACCGGAAAGGCGCCGAGCCGGGGCAGATCGAACAACGTCTTATGCGAGACGAGCGAGCGAGGCACACCGAGCGCGCTTCGCACGGTGACGCCGAGTCCCGCTATGCCCAGCGCCCAAAGACCGGCAAGGCTCGGGCTCACGGCGGCGATCCGCCAGGGGTGGCCGGCCGCGTCGAGGCTTTCGATGGCCTCTTTGCGGAACACGCACTGCGCCCCGAGGACCACGAGCGGCAGTGGTTCGTCGCGAGGCGCGAAATCCCGCCCGGCGATCCAGACGAGATCGATGGTGCCGAGGGTGATGGCGCTCGGGCGTTGAGCGTGCCCAACGACGAGGACCAGGTCGATCTCGCCTTTGCTCACGGCCTCGACGAGCACGGCGTTCCCCTCGATGCGCACTTCCAACTGCACGAGCGGATAGTGTTTCGTGAACTGCGACAGGGCTCGCGGCAGCACGGTCTCGGCGAAATCCTGTGAGACCCCGATGCGAATCCGGCCGGCCAGCGACGCGCCCCGTACGGTGTCGAGGACTTCGTCGTTGAGGGCGAGCATCCGCCGCGCGTAGCGAAGGACAATCTCGCCCGCTTCGGTCAGCGCGACGCCACGTCCTGATTTGCGAAAAACCGTGGCGCCGACATCGGCCTGCAGCTTTTTCATCTGCAGGCTGATCGCCGATGGCGTCCGACCGAGTCGTGTCGCGGCTTGACCATAACCTCCCAGGTCATTCGCCACGACCAGCGTGCGGAGGGTATCGAGATCCAGGTTGATCATAGTTGAGCAACGCTAATGAATTCGCCGAGAATATTCAAATTGTGTTGCGTAGAACTTAAGTGTACCATGCGCGTCATGACACGCCTCTCGATCGTTTTGCTTTCGCTCGCCTGTGCCGCGGCACGACTCTCCGCCCAGTCCTATGTCGGCACCTGGGCGCTCGTCCTCGTCGACAAGGTCTCACCCGACGGCAGCCACACGCACCTGTACGGTGACGACCCTCAGGGGTTGATGACCCTCGACGCCGAGGGCCGCTACACGATTCAGATCCTTCGCACCGGCCGCCCAAAGTTCGCTTCCGGCAGCAAAGCCACTGGCACACCGGAGGAGAATCAGCAAGCAGTGCGGGGCAACAGCTCTGAATTCGGCCGATACTCCGTCGACGATGGGGGCCGCGCGATCACGTTCCAGTTCGACCACGCGTTCTTCCCGAACTGGGAAGGCACGTCTCAGCGATGCGAGCTGACCGTCGTGGGCGATCGATTGACGTTCATCCAGCCGACGACCAGCGCCAATGACGGATCCAAGGGCGAGGTCACGTGGCGTCGCTTGGATCCGCCATCGCTCGCGGGCGTGTGGACGCTCACGGTCGCTGACGAGATTCGCCCGGATGGCTCACGCGTGCATGCGTACGGCGAGCATCCGGAGGGCCAGCTCATCCTCGATCCGTCCGGTCACTACTCCGTATTCGTCTTCCGGACGCCGCGGACCAAATTCGCGTCCGGTGTGAAGTCGCGCGGCACGGCCGACGAGTACGAGGCGGCGACACGGGAAGTGAGCGCGCACTTCGGCCGCTACACCGTGGACGCGACCAGTCACACACTCACGTTCGACATCGATCACGCGTCGTTCCCGAACCTCGACGGCGTCGAGGAGAAGCGCCCCTACGAGCTCGTGGGAGACGATCTCACGTACCGCATTCCTCCGCGCGCCGACGGCACGGTCTCGATTTCCTCGTGGCACCGATTGGTTCGATAGGTACCGAACCGTCGCCCCTCATGGCCGTGCTACATTGGGGCCATGAGATGCTTTATCGTCGCACTATTCATAGTACCTGCTGTCGCGCACGCCCAATGGAAAACCCCGTGGAGCTACGAAGGTCCGCGGGGCTATGCGCACTGGGGGGACCTGGATCCCGACTACGCCACGTGCAAAACGGGCAAGGCCCAATCCCCGATCGACATCCGCTCCACCGAGAAGGCCGATGTGGCGCCGATCCGATTCGAGTACACGAGCGCTCCGCTCAAGTACTTGATCAATAACGGCTACACGATTCGCGTGAACTACCACGACACGTCGAGCGTTTTCGTCGTCGGCGACAAACGCTACCATCTCACGCAATTCCATTTCCATCGCCCGAGCGAGGAGTACATCCACGGCAAGCCCTACGCGATGGAGCTCCACTTGATGCACACCGCGAGCGACGGCGAGATCGCCGGCGTGGCCGTGATGATCACCCCAGGCGCCGCGAACGAGACGGTCCAACGTCTGTGGGACCACATGCCCAAGGTGAAGGGCAATGAGCAAGAGATCCCTGGCGTTGCGATTGATCCCTCTGGTCTCATTCCCAACAATCTCTCCTACTACCTGTACACGGGCTCGATCAGCGCGCCGCCGTGCACCGAAGGCGTGCTCTGGTACGTGCTCGAGACGCCGATCACGTTGTCGCCCGCACAGATCGCGGCATTCGCCGAGTTGTACCCGCACGACGTCCGGCCACTGCAACCCCTCAACGGGCGCGTGGTCAAGGAGAGCCGCTAATTTGACGGAGTGAAGGCCACACGGCAGCTCGCGCGCCTTGGAGCGCTCGTCGGCGCCTGGTGCGCCGTCGTGCTGTTCACGGCGAGCCAGTACTCGCTGATCTACACCGCCACGGGTGGCGCGGCCCACTTCCCGATGGCGCTGCGGGTCTCGGCCCTCCAGTGGCTGCCCTGGCTCGTGCTTGGCCCGTGCGTCGTGCTCTTGGCCCAACGGTTCCCGCTGCGCGGCGCTCAGTGGCCGCAACACCTGGCCATTCACCTGGTCGCCACCGTTGTCGTCGCCGCGATCGTCACGCGGTCGTTCGGCGCGGCATTTTTGCGCAATGTCCATTCGGAGGCAATCGTCTATTGGCTGCTGGTCGCCAGCACGCACCTGGCCGACTCGCTCCGCCGCGCGCGCGAGCGCGAAAGCCACGTGTCCCGTCTCGAGGTACAACTCGCCGATGCCCGCCTGGCCGCGCTCCAGTCGCAGCTGCACCCGCACTTCCTGTTCAACACCCTGCACGCCGTGTCATCACTGATCCACGACGATGCCGACGCGGCCGAAGACATGCTCACCGCGTTGAGCGATCTCCTCCGAACGACGCTCAGCCGCGGCAGCCAACGCGAGGTGCCGCTCCACGACGAGATCGACTTTCTCGAGCGGTACCTCGAAATTCAAACGATGCGCCTGGGCGACCGGTTGCACGTCACGCTCGACATTCCACCGGATGTCGTCGACGTGCTCGTGCCATCATTCGCGATCCAGCCGCTGGTCGAGAATGCCATCCGTCACGCCATAGCGCCGCGACGAGCCGGCGGCCATCTCGAGATCCGGGCGACGCAAGCCAATGGCCGCTTGCGACTGACGGTAGCCGATGATGGACCCGGCTTTCCGGCCGAAACGGGGTGGGGGATAGGCCTGGAGAACACCCGGGCCCGCCTCACGCAACTCTACGGCGACGAGTGCCGATTCACGATCGCCGACCGCCCGACGGGAGGCGCGGCCGTGACGATCGACATCGTCGCGCGCACCAAGACCACATGAACATCACGGCGGTTATCGTCGACGACGAACCGCTCGCCCGCCGGCGCATTCGCGCGCTGCTCGCCCGCGAGCGCGACATCGAAGTCCTCGAAGAATGCGCGGATGGCACGAGCGCCGTCGACGCGATTCGTCGCCGCCGACCGGATCTCGTGTTCCTCGACGTCCAGATGCCGGAGATGAACGGCTTCGCGGTCCTGCGCGCGCTGGGGAAAGACCTTACGGCGGCCGTCGTCTTCGTGACGGCGTACGAGCAATTCTCGCTGCGCGCCTTCGACGTCCACGCGCTCGACTATCTGCTCAAGCCATTTCATCGCCGCCGCTTCCAGGAAGCGCTACGCCGCGTGCGGCAGCGCTTCTCCAACGAACGCGAGCTGGCCGACGTCCGTGTGCGCTTGGCCGCGCTCCTCGAGGCCTCCGACGACGACGGCGCCGACACGGTCCGTTCGGCCCCGATCGAGCGCCTCGCGATCCGCACGACGACCAAGGTCGCGATCGTGCGCGTGCGCGAGATCGACTGGATCCAGGGCGACGGGAACTACGTTCGGCTGCACGTCGGGAGCGCCGTGCATCTGCTCCGACAGACCATGAAGGCGCTCGTGGGTCAGCTCGACCCGAGCCTCTTCGTCCGCATCCACCACTCCTGCATCGTGAACGTGGAGCGCGTGCGTGAGCTGCAGCCGTGGTCGCACGGCGACTACGTCGTCGTCCTCGACAACGGGAAGCGCCTCATGTCGAGCCGGACCTACAGCGGGAACCTGCGCCGCGCGTTCGCGCTGTAACGCCGGTTGGTGTCACGGGCGGTCCGAACAGTCCCATGGGTGCTGCGCAGTCACCCGCGCCGGTGCCACCGTTGGCGCATAAATGCGCAGATTCATTCTGGGTTTCGCCGCGGGCCTCGCGACCATCCCGGCCGTTCTCCTCGTCTCGGGTCTACTGGGCGCCCTGCCGACTCGATCCACGGCTACGCCCCCGGCCTGGGAGACCGCTTTCGCGCGGCACGCTTTGCACGCGGCCGCCACGGTCCACGCCCCTCATCTCCAGAATCCGGTGGCCCCAACCGACTCCACCATCCGCGCGGGCATGAAATACTTCAACGACCAGTGCGAGGGCTGTCACGGCTCCGTGAAGCGAGACAACTCGGTCGGCCTCTATCCACCCGCGCCACGTTTCGCGACCCGCCCGCCGACGCTCCCCGACTGGCAGTTGTTTTGGATCGTGAAGAACGGCGTTCGGTACTCGGGAATGTTCGCGAACGACCACGTCGCCGACGAGAAGATCTGGACGGTCGTGACCTTTTTGCGCCACCTGGACTCGCTCCCGCCCTCAGTCGCCGCCGACTGGCAGGCGCACTAGGTCAGCGAATTCCAGAATTCGATCGTGCGAGCATTGACCGGTCGCTGCCGTCTGACCCGCGAGCTGATCTGGTGCGCGAGAATCTGACGCAGCACGCCGTCGGGGTCGCGGGGCACGCGCTTCGCCAACTGCGCACGCTGCTTGCGCCGGCTCTTGCGCCCGGGTTCCAAGAAGTCGGCCAGATAGAGCATCTTCCCGACGTCATCCCACCGCCCGTGCCCCACGCTGTGATACCGGACGGCGCTCAGCACCCCGCGGTCCGACTCGCCGTGGGACGCCGCGAGCTCGGCCGCCGCGTGGCCATGGCTGATGCCGTCGGGCAGCTCGGCGTCTCTCAGCGCGTCATGCAGCCAACACGCCGTGAGCCACCGTCGTCGTTCCTCCTGAGAGACGTCCATCTCGTCCGCCCACTCGTTGAGCAACGCGACCATACGCCGCACGTGGGCCCGGCGCTTCTTGCCCGCTTGCGCCCATTCCGGAAGATCGGTGACCGCTTGCGCGGGAAGTCGCTTGCGGACACGCCGGCCGAAGAGCCGTAGCAACAGGTTGCGTGTGCGTTGAGCGAACTTCGTCATGTCGGCGAGTCCAGGTCGCGATGCACGGTCGTCGTCGAAAACGCCGGTATGCAAATCGCGACATACTCAGCGCCCCCGGCGGCCGGGCTGCTGTACCGAATCCATTCGCCCGGCTGTGCGATAACCGCCTGTCCCGCCTTCACGTCGATCGTCCCGCTGTCGTGCTCCACGCGCAGCATGCCGCGCAGGACGACCGTGATCTCCTCGAACTCCGGCCGTTGACCCGGTTCGGCCCATCCCTCGGGAGAAACCATTCGGGCCACGCTGACTGTCGCATGACCGGACCGCATCCGCCCGGCGTACTCCTCGATGCGTTTGGGCTTGTTCCCGACGGCCGGGATCACGGCCGGTGAGTCGATCAGTATCGGCATTTTATCGGAGGGTTGGCGTCATGCTGGCACTGCTGCTGCTCGCGTTGGTCCCTGCGCACCAGCCACCACCGACGTGTCCGGCGGCCGAGGCGCATCGCGTGGACAGCACGTCCGTGATTCGCGGATTCGACCTCGCGAGTAATCAGTGGAAGTACAGCCTCGTCGACAAGTGGGTGGAGTTGGCGACGTTCACCAGCCAGCGCGGCGACAGTGGCTGGGTCTTCGCCAGACTCGGGGCGCACCTGGCCGATCGTCCGGCACCTCAACTACACGAGGATGCCTTCGACCAACGCGGCCCAATAACTGGCGCCAATCGGCAGGATGTCGTCGTTGAAGGCGTAGCGGGAGCTGTGCAGCCCGACGCCGTCGACAATGGGGCCGTTGCCGATCCAGAGGTAGCAGCCTGGCCGCGCCGCCAACATGAACGCGAAGTCCTCGCATCCCATGCTCGGCACGACGTCGCGCTGCACATGCTCGTCGCCCACGACCGTGGCCGCCGCCCGAGTGGCCCGCTGGGTTGGCCCGCCGGCGTTCACCGCCGGAGGAATCGGCTTGTAGTACGAGATCTCGCTTCTCACACCGTAGGTCGCCGTCACGCCGTCCGCGACTCGCCGTATCGCATCCCTGAGGACTGCGCCAAGTCCTGGCCTCAAGTACCGACAGGTTCCGCGCAGCACGACCTGCTCGGGAACGATGTTCCACGTGTTCCCGCCCTGCATCTGCGTGACACTGACAACGGCGCCGTCCTGCGGATCGATCGTCCGACTCACGATGGTCTGGATGGCGCCGACGAGCGCCGCCGCGGCAACGATTGGGTCATCGCCGAGGTGTGGCATGGCGGCATGCGCCCCGCGCCCGGTGATAGCGATCTCGAACTTGTCGTCTGCCGCCATGATCGGCCCGACGCAGACGCCGAACGAGCCCACGGCCAGCCCGGGCCAGTTGTGCATCCCATAGACCGCTTCGACGGGAAACCGCTCGAACAGCCCATCCTCCACCATCTTCTGCCCGCCACACTCATTCTCCTCTGCGGGCTGAAAGATGAAGTGCACGACGCCGTCGAAATGTCGCGTCTCCGCCAGATATCGCGCCGCGCCGAGGAGCATGGCGGTATGACCGTCGTGGCCGCAGGCGTGCATGATGCCGTGAATGGGCAGCGCGTCCATATCGGCGCGCAGCCCGATCGCCCGTCGCCCACGACCGGAGCGGAGCGTTCCGACGACCCCGGTGCCGGCCAGGCCGCGATGGACTTCAATTCCAAATGCCTCGAGCGCCTTCGCGACCAGGTCCGATGTACGATGCTCGTGGAACGCCAGCTCGGGGTGCGTGTGAATATCCTGCCGCCACGCTTTCATATCGGCATGAAGATCGACAATGCGTTCGATGAGGGGCATGGCCGAAATCGTAGCCTATGCCGGACCTCCTCGATTGAACGTTATTGCACCGGGCGTGATGCCATACGCCGCCTTGAATTTCCGGATGAGATGACTCTGATCCGAAAACCCCACGATAGCCGCCGCGATCGCCGCTGACTCGCCGTCGAGCATGAGGCGTTTCGCGCGCCGGAGCCTGAGCTGTGTCTGATACCGGTGCGGCGGCAGCCCGACGTGTCGGCGGAACGCGCGGAGGAGTTGAAATCGATCGACGCCGGCGAGGGTCGCGAGCTCCGTCAACGAGCAATCGTCAGCGAAATGCTCCGAGAGATACTCCCGCACCATCCTCACTTCCCGGGGAGTGGATCGCTCGCTCCCGGCCCGCGGCGGAACCCCGCCATGCTGGCGCGCCAGCGCGGCGACCGCCATCAGCAGTCGCGTTTCGCACTCGAGTCGAGGCTCGGGACGCTCGAGCGCGCGGTGCGCTTCGAGAATGCACTCGGCGAGCGCGTTGTCACTGACGACGGCGTCCGGGAAGAATGGAGTTGCCTCGAGCACGGTCTCCACGACCGCGCGGTCGAGATAGATCATGCGATATGAATACTCGTCACCGCGCCCCGCGGGCCCACCGTCGTGCTCGTCCTCGGGATTGACGATGATGACGCGTCCGGGAATAGCGGTCCACACGCGACCGCGTGCCCAGAACGCATGCGCCCCAGCGACGACGGCGCCGAGCGCGTAGCCCTCATGCGAATGCCGTGCGTAGCGATGGGAGCTGGCGTCCCATCGCAAGAGCTCCACCCCGGCAATCCCTTCGAGTCTCCAGTATCGGGAAGCCATACGATCATACAAATTAACTCACACTATGAAATTACAGATGTTGCACGTCGTACTGGTGGCCGGCGCCGTCGCGGCCTGCCATTCGTCAGATCCGTCCGCCAGCACACGGGTCCTCAGGATTTCGGCGATTCCGGACCAGGACCCCGAAAAGCTGCAACGGCTGTACGGCAAGGTCTCGACGTATCTCTCGACCGCGCTCGGCGTCCCGGTCGAGTATCGCCCGGTGACCGACTACACCGCATCGGTGACCGCATTCAAAGTCGGCGATCTCGATCTCGTCTGGTACGGCGGACTCACCGGCGTGCAAGCACGATTGCAGGTGCCCGGCGCCCACGCGATCGCCCAGCGCGACATCGACACGGCGTTCCACTCGGTGTTCATCACCCGTCGCACCTCCGGCATTCGATCGCTCGCCGATCTCAAGGGCCATACGTTCACGTTCGGCAGCGAGACGTCGACGTCCGGACGGCTCATGCCGCAGTACTACCTGCACCAGGGGGGCGTGGAGCTCTCCGACTTCCATGGCCCCCCGGGATTCTCGGGGTCGCACGACAAGACGATCGCGCTCGTCGCGGCCGGCACGTACGACGCCGGAGCGCTGAACGCCCAGGTGTGGCAAGCCCGCGTCGCCAGCAAGGCGGTCGACACCACACGCGTCGTCGTCTTCTTCGTGACGCCGGCGTTCCACGACTATCATTGGGTCCTGCACCCCGACGTCGAGCAGCGCTTCGGCGTGGGATTCGCCGACAAGGTGCGGTCCGCGCTGATCGCGCTGGATCAACAGGACATCCTCGACCTCTTCGGCGCGCATCGCTTCGTACCCGCGGCGGACAGCGATTACACGCAGATCGAGTCCGTTGGCCGCGCCACAGGAACGATCGTACAGTGATCGTGGCGTTGCGGCACGTGAGTCGCCGGTTCGGCGAGCGGCTCGCCGTCGACGACGTGTCGCTCGAGGTGCGCGCCGGCGAGCGCATCGCGCTCATCGGTCCGAGCGGCGCCGGCAAGACCACGCTGCTGCGGTTGATCAACGGGAGTGTCGGGCCGACCGCCGGTGACGTCACCGTTTCGGCGGCGCGGCGCGAGATCGGGACCATCGACCAATCCCTGGCGCTCGTCGACGCGCTCCGGGTCATTCACAATGTCAACGCCGGCCATCTAGGTCGCTGGTCGACGCTGCGGGCGCTCGTCTCGTTGATCGTCCCGCGGGAACGACCACACACCGCCGCGGTGCTCGAGGGACTCGGCATTCCCGAGACAATCGATGCACGCACGGGCGATCTATCGGGTGGCCAACGCCAACGGGTCGCGATCGCGCGCGTTCTCGTGCAGGATCCGCTCCTCGTCCTGGCCGACGAACCGGTCTCGCAGCTCGACCCGGAACGTGCGCGCACGATCTTGCAGCTCCTCACGAGCCGCGGCGGCACACTGATCGCCAGTCTGCACCGTCCCGATCTGGCCCGCGAATACTTCGACCGCATCATCGGCCTCCGCGCCGGGCGCGTCGTCTTCGACCGGCCGCCAGCCGAAGTCACCCCGGCGCTGCTCGCGCCGCTCTACACGGTTGCCCCGCCGTGAAGCTCGACCGGCCGCGGCGTGCCCGCGGCGTCGGTCTCGTTGTCGTGCTGCTGCTCGGGTGGTCTTTGGTTCGGGCGGTCGGTGGGCGCGGCGCCATCGCGAACCCCGCGGGCTGGCCAATGGTTCGCGCGTTCGCGACCGCGGCGTTGCACCCGGATCTCTCGCTATCGCTCGTCCGACTCGCGTTCGTCTCGAGCGGCATAACCCTCGCATTCGCAACCGTCGGGACGGCCCTCGCCCTCGTCATCGGCACGGTCGGCGGAGTCCTCTCGTCGAACATCTGGTGGGGCGACCATCGATTCGCGGCGACGATCGTTCGCGGATGTTTCGCCATCCCCCGCGCACTCCACGAAGTCGTCTGGGGCCTGCTCCTACTGAGCTGCTTAGGGCTGACGCCGCTCACCGCGATTCTCGCCATCGGCATCCACTATGGCGCGATCACGGCGCGCGTCACCGGCGAGGCGCTCGACGACACGCCGGCGGCCGCATTCTATGCGCTCCGCCAGGCCGGTGCGCGGCGGCTCACGGCACTGTGCTATGGATTGCTGCCCGCCGCGGCCCCGGATCTCATCGCGTACGGCTTCTACCGATTCGAGTGCGCGATCCGCGCGAGCGTCGTCCTGGGGATGATCGGCGCCGGCGGACTGGGATTCCAGGTGCTCCTCAGCATGCAGTCGTTGCGCTACGGCGAGGTCTGGACGTTCATCTACGCGCTGATGGTGCTCTGCGGTCTCACCGATGTCTGGAGCTCCGCGGTACGGAGACGACGCTTTCGGTCTCCTCGGGGCTCGCTCGCCCTGGCGGCGCTGCTCCTCGTGTGGTCGCTCTGGTCTCTCCCGCTCGACCTGACGCGACTCGTCAGCCCCCACACCTATCATCTGCTGGGGGATGTCCTCTCGCGCGCTCTCCCGCCGCGTCCCGCGTCGAATCTGCTGTCGCTCTCCGCCGACACGCTCGCGATGTCGATCCTGGCTATCGCCATGGCCTTCTCGGCTGCGCTCCTCGTCGCCCTCCGACGGGGTATCGTGAGCCGGTTCGTCTTGCTCCTCAGTCGTGCGGCATCCGCGCCCGTCTGGACGTTGATCGCGTTGTTCGTACTGTTTCCCGGCACCTTGCCCGGCGCCGTGGGCTTGGCGGTGTTCAACTTCGGTGTGCTTGGCCGCCTCTTGGGGGATGCGATCGAGGACTTGCCTCGCGCCCCGATCGCGGCACTCGAGACCATGGGCGCCCGACCCTGGAGCGTTGCCCTCTACGCGGTACTGCCCGCGCTGCGGCCGCGGGCGATTACGCTGGCCGCCTATCGGTGGGAGGAGTGCGTGCGCGGCACGGTCCTGGTCGGCCTCGTCGGTGCGGGAGGTCTGGGCACGCTGCTCACGCAGCAACTCGGTGCATTCGACTATCGCGGTGTCACTGCAACGCTCGGTGCGTTCATCGTGCTGACGCTCGTCGCCGAGTGGTTGGTCCGGGCGTATATTCGCTGACACCGATGCGCCATCTCATCGTGTGGGCAGCCGCCTACAGTATCGTCGCCTGCGCCGCGCCGATACACGCGCCAGTTGAGCCCTCGCCGTCGCGCCCGCAGTTGGGGACGTACGTGCTCGAGACGCTGTTCTTCGGCGAGATCTCGGAGAGTGATTGGCAGCGTTTCCTGGCCGAGGAGATAACGCCTCGATTTCCGCTTGGCCTAACGGTGATCAACGCCAACGGCCAGTGGCAGGGGCCGGGTGGTGCGATCGCGCACGAGGCATCAAAGGTCGTGATGATCGTCTACGCGAACGACGATTCCGTGGCATCCCGATCCGCGAAGATCGGGACGATCGACTCGCTCTACAAGGCCCGATTCAACCAGGAATCGGTGCTCAGGCTGCGGTCGATCGTCCAGGCGTCTTTCTGATCGGTGGCGGGCGCCCTACCAGCGCGCCAGCTGGGTGAGTTGCACGAGGTTGCCGCAGGTGTCTTTCACCTGGGCGATGGTCGCGCCAGTCACCGAGGTCGGCGGCATGGTGAACTCGGCGCCGCGTGCCTTGATGCGCTCGTAGTCCCCTTTGACGTCGTCCGTGTTGAACATGATCGCGGGTTGGTTTTGCTGAAACATCGCCTGCTGGTAGGCCGCGGCCGCCGGGTTGCTGTTCAGCTCCAGATGCAGCTGGGTCCCGTCCGGTTCCTCCGTCGAGCCCACCGTGAGCCAGCGATACGGGCCCTTCGAAAAGTCCGCCTTCTTCACGAGCCCCAACACGTCCGTGTAGAACGTGAGCGCCTTGTCCAAGTTATCAACGTAGATAGTCGTCAGCTTGATCTTCATAGGATTCTCCTCGTGTCGTACTGCAGGTCTGCGACCACTCGTTCCAGGCCGCCAATGAATTTCTTCCAACCATACTTCGCGCCGTTGTAGGCCGCCGTCTGATCCGCACCGAATCCCGAGTGCTCCATGCGCACGAGCGTGCCGGCCTCCGTCGGCGTCAACGTCCATGCGACGACGCTGACCAGTCCCAACGAGCCCCAGGTGTAGGACAACCGCTTATTGGCTTCATCGACTACCAACACTTTGGAGTCGATGATGCCGTCCCACCCGGGCACCGGCGTCGAGCGGAACTGAAACGCGTGGCCCACGGTCGGCTGAAAGTCGTTGTCCAGCAGCCACTCCTTGATCAGCGCGCCTTGCGTGAGCGCGCGCCAGATCTTCTCCGGCGGGTGCGGCATCTCGCGTTCAACGACAACCGAGCGCGTCGTGTCGGTGCTCACGAGTCCATCCGGTTCAAGAGGTCCTCGAGCCGATCGAACTTGTCGGGCCAGAAGTCGCTATAGAAACTCAGCCAGTTGACCAGCGGCGCGAGCCCGCGCGGTCGGGCGCTGTAATGCGTCTCGCGCCCCCGGCGACGGCCGCGCACCAGCCCAACATGCTTGAGCGCGCCGAGGTGTTTGGATACGGCGGGCTGCGATACGCCGGAGCTATCGGTCAGCACCCGCACCGTCAGTTCGCCTTCCCGGCTCAGGCGCTCGAACAACGCCCGACGGGTCGGATCAGCGAGAGCAGTGAGGACTTTTCCCGGCGCGGCGAGCATGGAGTATTCATAACCCACGGGTTATGAGTTGTCAAGCCGGCCACGTGGGCTCAAATTATCCGACGTGGACGCATCCGCGTATCTCTACACCATCGCGACCGTCGGCATGACCTTCGCGGGGCTGTCTGTCCTGACCATGATCCTTCGGCAACTGCTGGGGGGTCGCATGACCAAGTGGGACAGCTTTGTGGCGCGCACGTGGCTCGAGCTGGGATTCATGACATCGTTCGGCGCGATCCTGCCGCCGCTGTTGATATTGTGTGGCGTCGCGGCGCCGACCGCGTGGCGCATTGCGAGCGGCGTGGTGGCCGTCATTCTGGGGAGCTGGGCGCTGACATTCCCGCTCCGTCGCCTCGCGGTCAACGCGACGCGTTTGCCACTACCCGTAGTGATATTCTCGCTGGCGATGGATATCACGGCGCTCGCGTTGGGCGCAAACGCCATCGTTGTTCGTGGCGAGCGGCTGGCAGGCGTGTATTCCGCCGCGGTGACGGCGATACTCGTCGGCGCCGCGATGTTGTTCCTGTTCGCCTACGTGCATTGGTACGACGCGATCATCACGCACGAGCAGCCGAACGCGTGAGTCCTAGAGAGTAAACTGGCCGGTAGCGACGGATGCGACGTCCCCGCCGACGTCGATGGCGTCGCCATCAATGACGACGTGCAGGAGGCTGCGCCGACCCATCTTCGTGCCCTGTTCGCTGGTCATGCGCGACCCCGTCAGCAGACCGTGCCGCGTCATCAACGAGGCGAGCGGGCCGGTCGCGCTCCCGGTCCCGGAATCTTCGGGCATACCGAAGTCGGGCGCGAACATGCGCGAGTACGCGCCCGTCGGCGTCGGCGCGAACGGAAAGACGCCGAACCCATCGACCATGTCGCCCTTGAGCGCGGCGAGACGCTCCGGGCGCGCGCGATCCACGGCGCCGGGGTCCTTGAGGGGAATGAACAGCATCTGCAGGCCGGCACTGACGAATTGTGGCGCGATGTCGAGGAGGTCATCGACGCCAAGACCCAGCGCGGCGGCACACGTGGCGCGGTCGCGGGTCGGACCATACTTGATCGGCGGCGTCCGCAACCAGATCAGCGGCCGCTCGCCGGATTCGACCCGGATCGGAACCGGGCCGACCTTTTCTTCCAGCGCGAAATGGGACGTGTGCCGCGGGACCAGGCTTTCATCCAGCAGCACGAAGCTGGTCCCGATGGTCGGGTGGCCGGCGAACGGCAATTCCTTCGTCGGCGTGAAAATCCTGACCTGCGCCACGCAGTCGGGGCGCGTGGCCGGAAAGCAGAAGGTCGTCTCCGAGAGGTTGAGCTCCCGGGCAATGAGTTGCATCGCGCGGTCGTCGAGGCCGTGGGCGTCCGTGAACACGGCGAGCGGATTTCCCTCGAACGGCTCCGTCGTAAACACGTCGACGAGGCGATACCGGTAGGGTCGGCGCACATGACTCATCGCGCGATGACCTCCAACTCGACCAGGCCGCCCAGTGGCAGCGCGACGACCGCCACGGTCGTGCGAGCCGGATACGGTGCGCTGAACTGACGGCCGTACACCTCGTTCATCGCGGCGTAGTTCTTCATGTCCGTCAGGTACACGTTGACCTTGATGACGTGATCCAAGGTCAATTTCGCGGCCTGCAGCGTCGCCTCGATGTTGCGAAAGATCCGCTCCGTCTGAGCCACGACATCGCCGGCAATGAGCGTACCGGTCGCGGGATCTTGAGCGACCTGTCCACTCAGGTACAGCGTATCACCGGCGCGAATGCCCGGCGAAAAGGGACCGGCCGGCTTGGCGATTTTATCCGTGGTAATGGCGGTTCTAGCCATGATGTACTCGATTACAGGGTGAATACGATGGAGCCGTGGGTGCGGCGCGCCTCGAGATCGCGGTGCGCCGTTGCCGCATCGGCGAGCGCGTATCGTCCGCCGATGGTCGGCGTGATCGCACCGCGCTCCAGCATGTCAAACACCGCTGCCGCCGACTGCTCCAGATCGGCGCGGCTCGCGATGTAATGCGTGAGGCTCGGCCGCGTGAAGTGCAACGAGCCTTTCGCCATCAGCGTGAGCGGCTCGATCGGTGGCACGGCGCCCGAGGCATTGCCGAACGTGACGAGGGTGCCGGTCGGCTTGAGGCAATCGAGCGAGGGCAGGCACGTATCGCGACCGACGCCATCGTAGACCACATCGACGCCGTGACCGCCCGTGAGCTCCTTGACCTGGGCGACCCAGTCCGTGGTGCGGTAGTTGATGACGTAGTCCGCCCCAAGTGCCTTGGCCGTCGCGCACTTCTCGTCGGACCCTGCGGTCCCGATGACCGTTGCACCGAGCGCCTTGAGCCAGCCGATCGCGATCGTGCCGGTGCCTCCGGCCGCCGCGTGCCACAGCACCCATTCGTCGGGCTCGACGCGGTAACAGCGCTCGAGCAGGTACTCGACCGTCATGCCCCGCAGCATGAGACCGGCGGCAACGTCGTCGGCGATGTGGTCGGGCAAGGGGATGAGCCGATCGGCCGGCGCCAACCGCGCCTCGGCGTAACTCCCGGGAAGGAGTGCATACGCGACGCGCACGCCTGGCGTGAGGCCGTGCACGCCCGGACCGGTTGCTTCGACCACTCCCACGCCTTCGACACCGGGGATGAACGGCAGCGGCTGCGGATACAGGCCGCTCCGGTGGTAGGTGTCGATGTAATTGATGCCGATCGCGGTATGCGCGAGGCGCACCTGCCCGGGCCCCGGGGCGCCGACCTCGATCGTCTCCCAGCGCAGCACCTCGGGGCCGCCCGTTGCGGATATGCGAATAGCACCGGTCATGCGCTCAATCTCGGTCTCCAAGAGAGTTGCGTCAAATGCAATGTTTTCACTATTATGTTGCCCCATATGCTAGATGAGATTCGATCGTTCATCGTGCTCGCGGAGTCCGGCTCGTTGCGGCGCGCATCCGAGCGGCTGTTCTTGACACCGTCGGCGCTCACGCGGCAGATCCAGCGCCTGGAGCACTCGCTCGGGACATCGCTCCTCGATCGCCGGGTCAAGCCGGCGCGGATCACCCGTGCCGGTCGGGCGGTGCTCGATCGAGGGCGGCACGTCTTGCGGGTCATGGATGATCTCAAGGCCACGGCGTCGCCGAATGCGGAGCCGTCCGGCACGTTCCGATTGGGGATCGCCCACGCGCTCGCGCAGGCCAGTCTCGTCGGCGCGATTCAGCGATTGACGATTCGCTTCGGCCAACTGCGGCCGGTGATCACGACGGATCTCACGCGGACGCTCCTCGAGCAGGTGCGGACGGGCGCCCTCGACGCGGCGCTGACCCTGATGCCCGCCAGCGGGGGCGCGCCAAGCGACATGGATGCCGCCGTCGTGGCCACGGAACGGCTCGTGCTGATCCGCTCGCGCGACCGGGAGCGCCGTGTGCCGGGACCCGACCTCGACGCGCCGTGGGTGGTCAATCCCCTCGGGTGTCTCATCCGGCAGGCACTCGAGGTCAAGCTACGCGAGATGGGATCACCGTTCCGCGTCGCCGCCGAGATCCACAACGTCGAGATGCAACTCTCCCTGGTCGCCGGCGGTTTGGGCCTCGGGATCGTCCCGGCCCGCCTCCTCGCCACGCATCCGCGGCGCCGGCATCTGGAGCAGCTCACTCGTACCGGCGTGACGCTCTCAGCGGCAATCGTCTTCGTCCGGGCCGGTCACCTCGGCCAGCTCGACATGGCGGCCGAGTTTTTCCAGGACGCGCTCGCGGAACACTTCGCGCCGGTCAGCGCAGCCCCGAAACGAGCGCCGTGACGCGCGTGTGCGTTGACCGCATTTGGGCGTCTATTGGGTATGGGCTTGTCATTGCGATGGGCGCTGGTGCTCGGCATCGCCGCACGCACGGACGTGGTACGCGCGCAGGCGATCGGGGACATCACACCGTTCAGCATCTTTGACCGGGCTCCCGGGGTTGTCTCCCCAGACGGGCGAACCATCGCGTACCGGCTGGCCGACACCCATGGGACCCGGCTCTGGCTTCTCGACGTGGCCACCGGAAGGCGACGCCTTCTGACGCCGCGTCCGGGCGAGCGCAATGACATCGCATGGAGCGCCGGTGGGCGCGCCATCGCCTACGTCGGTGGCGTCTATCTAGCGGATGCCGGGACCTCGGTCAAAGGGTTGTGGGTGGTAGACGTCGAGACCGGGCACGAGCAGCTCGCGTATAACGACGGCCGCGATGCCTGGATCGAGGCTCCACGCTGGACCGCGGACGGGCGCATCGCGTTTACCGTGCTTCGCATCTATGCAGTGCCCGGCGATGACGGGGGCAGAGCGGACGGACGGGAGCAAAGCGGCACGGAACGTTCCGTGTGGACTGTCAACGCGAATGGCTCCGACGCCCGCATGATGCCCGACACGGTCTTGACGGACGAGGGGCGCGTGTTGGCGCCGGACAGCACGCGTCTCGCGTACCTGGCGAAGGGCTGCCCCAAGGGCAGTGGCACGGAGTCAGGGCTCTGGATCGCCCGACGGCGCGACCCGCCACAATGCGTGGCGATCGTGCCGTCCTCGAGCCGCGTGTCCGCATGGTCGTCCGATGGGAGCACACTGTACGTGCTTTCCCCGCCGCGTGCCGATGGAGATGCGCACTCGATCGCCGCGTACGCGATAGACATCCCGGATGACACGGGCGAGGCGAAATTCCGGCGCATCGATCCCGACTCGGGTGACGTACGCGCGCTGAGCGTCACCGCCGACGGACGCGTGGTGCTGGCGATCTACCGTGCGCGGGCCCGACTGGCTCTGGTCCCGTCATCAGGCGGCACGCCGGCCGCGGTGAATCTCGACACACCACTCAGCGCCGCGTTTCCTCTCTGGTCCGCCGATGGGGGAGCTCTGGCCTACCAGGAAGACCAGTGGCCTCCGGGTTCGCACCCCGAGCGCCGGCAACTCGTCGTGTCCGTAGCAGCCGACGGCCGGCCCTCCGGGCCGTCGCGCGCACCGGATGCGCAAGGAGATTTCACCAACGATCGTTCGATCGGCCGAGACTCGAGCTGGTACATCACGGTCTCTCCGTCCGGCGACTGCGTCGCGTGGACCGTGCCGCGCGGCCGGCCGCTAGACAAAGCGATCACGCTGTCCGCGGCGCCCACGACGACCTGGCCGCGCTTCACGCGATCGGCCGCGGGTTATGGCGCCATCGGCGTCCCTGGGATCAACCCTGGCAATCAGGTAGGCGTGCAGTGGTCGGCCGATGGTCGGCGGCTGCTGATCACCACGAATGTCGGACGGCTTTTTCTGCGCGATGTCGATCCGTCGTCGTGCACGTTTCGCGGTGGCGCCGCCCCGCTCAAGCTCGGTGGCGATCCCGTCACCGCGCTAGCGGCCCGTCTCTCGCCGGACGGCGCACAGATCGCGTTCATCGGCAAGTCGGTCGATCCCGATGGCGGCAGCGGCCTCTTTACGGTCCCCGCGAGTGGAGCGCCGGTTCGCCAGC